>JGI997J19993_1000003_pt1 | contig 253687 bp, 270 predicted proteins | sample Etolagbewater25m_FD_19993 | JGI IMG/M metagenome (IMG submission 19993)
TGTCTAGGTGGCTATAGAGAGGGGGAAACGCCTGGCTCCATTCCGAACCCAGAAGCTAAGCCCCTCATCGCTGATAATACTGCACCTTTCAGGTGTGGAAATGTAGGTCGCTGCCTAGTTGATCGGTTTTTACTTCCTTTATTCAATCACATTATTTACTTTTATTGTTAATACTTTTTAATAATATCTTTACTTATTACTTTAATCATAATTTATTTATTACTGTTTTTGGCTTTTACAATTTATCTCTCTTTATTATCTTCTCTTACTCTTTATATCTTTTATAGTTCTTATTTATCTTTATGTAGTTAGTTCTGGGTTTATCTCCCATTTATGTGTTAGTTTCTCTTTATTGGCCTCTTCTAGTCGGTACAGGAACTCCTCTCTGCTTATCTCTTTGGCTCTATAGCTACTACTTTCTGTATTATTTTTATGCTTACTCACTCTATAATCTAAATAGATAAAACTAATAGTTATAGAAATAAGAATCATAGGTCTGATTATCCATTTATTATCCTAATGTGATAAAATTGTTACAATTATTCACACTTGTGATAAAGTTATCACATAAATAAAATTTTATATTTATTTAAGTTTTACTGTGAAAAATGCTTTTTTATATCAAAAATGGGCATTATTTATACATTTAATTATAATATTGATACAGATTTATGATATATGTAGAGCAAAATATTTATAATATTATTTTTTCTTATATTTAATAGAGTCTTATTAAGTTTCGTTTAAAACTTTATCTCCTACAATGACTGCAGTCGAAATAGCTTTGGCTAGATCACAAACAATTACTCTGAGGAGAGAAAATGAAAAAAACAATTAAATTAGCAGTAGTAGCTGCTTTAGCTTTAGGTGCAACTTCTGCATTTGCAACAAATGGTTCTACAATGATTGGTATGGGTGCAAAAGCAAATGGTATGGCTGGTACTGGTATAGGTATGAGTCATGGTGCCGAGTCAGCTTTAACAAATCCGGCATTAATCACTGCTGTAAAAAATACAGAAATATCTTTTGGTGGAACTGTATTTATGCCAGATGTAAAAAATGACATGGGTGGTGCTGGTTATGCAACTAGTGCTGCAGATTTAAGTGTTATCCCAACTGTTGCAGTTGCTTCTAAAGTAACTGATAACTTCTATATGGGTGTAGGTATGTGGGGAACTGCAGGTATGGGTGTTGACTATAGAGATGATGCTAACAATATGAGAATGGTTACAAATCTTCAACTTATGCAGTTTGGTGTTCCTCTAGCATATAAAACAAATGGTGTTTCTTTAGCAGTAACTCCAATCCTTCAGTACGGTTCTTTGGATATGAATTATGATACTGGAGCTGGTACTGCAACTGGTACAGTTAATGGTGCAGGTGTCGCTCAAGATTTTAATTTTGGTTATACACTTGGTGCTTCTTATGAAATTTCAGGGGTAACGCTAGGTGCAGTGTACAAATCTGAAATAGAGATGGAATATGATGGTCAACTTTCAGCTGCTATGGCAGGTTTTGGACAAACTCAGTACACAAATAACAAATTATCTACACCTGCTGAAATAGGTATAGGTGTTAGTTACAATATGAAAGAGCATACTATTGCACTTGATTATAAAAATATTCAATGGTCAGATGCAGCAGGATATGAAGATTTTGCATGGGAAGACCAAGATGTGATTTCAATTGGTTATGAGTATAAAGCAAGTAACTGGGCAGCACGTGTAGGTTATAACTATTCTGAAAGTCCAATTAAAGAACAAAACCCTGCTGGTAATGCAGGTGCAGCAAATTTACCTGGTGCTCTTATTAACACATTAAATTTATTAGGTTTCCCTGCTATAATTGAATCTCACTATGCAATTGGTGGTACTTACAATGTAACAGAGCAAACTTCATTTGACTTAGCTTATGTATATTCACCAGAAGCTACAGAAACATTTACAGGATCAATGGGTATGAGTACGGGTCCTGTTACAACTAAACACTCTCAGTCTGCTTTTAGTGCTCAAGTAAACTTCGCATTCTAATCTAAAAGAAATTCTCCTTTCTTTACAAAATGTCGCCTCTTCTTGGCGGCATTCTATTTATACTTAACTATCTTAAATATTTAGTCTAAGTTCTAAAATAATAACATTTTCATAAATATTTACGCTAAAATAACTCGAGTCAATTTGTGATAATTTTTTGATAATTTTCACAAATAAATTAAATAAGGAAATAAAATGATAAATAATATAATCAAGTCAACATTACTACTTTCACTTGCTACATCTATTGCATTTGCAGCTCCTGCTGTGCGTTTTAATGTAATCCCTGGTGATCAAGAAGAGAAGTATGAAAAAGAGTTTATACCAGGACTTAAAAAAGCTACGGGTTTTGGTGTAAGTGATCCACATGAAAAGATAAACGATGCTTATGAAGGACGCTATGGTAATCCAGAAGATCCAGATTATGACAAAGCATGGACTACAAACTTAGATAACTTAGGTTTTTTCTCTGTGACAAACGATGCAAAACTTCGTGAGATTTTGATTACATCTCCACAAGCAGCTGGTTTTGCTCCTTTTAATCTTCACACATATAAGAAAAAAGAAGAAGATGTAACTTATGTAGGGCACATCGATCCAAATACTATGCTAGATATCACAGGCGTTACAAACGCTAAAGATAGAAAAGCTTATGTAGATATGTTTAAACCACTTGATGACCATATTGATAGTTTTTTTGGTGGAGAAGTTGTTGTAAGTGAGTACACGTCACTTCCTGCTAAACCAATGATGACATTTGAAATTGATGTCAACAAAGATGAAGATTTAACAGACTTTGTTGACTCTTTCCAAGAGCAGTTTGAAGAGGCGTTTGAAGAAAACAAGTATATCATCGCTGGATACAAAAACTTCAAAGAGACTTATACAGAAGATATGGAACTTCCTTTTGAGGAGTATGATAAATTTTTCGTATATGGCTTATGTCACTTTACATTCTCATATAACATCTTTAACAAAGGACGCCCAGATGTTGGTGCATTTGCTCCATGTGCAATGTACTTCTACATCAAAGCTGGTTCTGACAAAATGATTGTTGGTATGCCACGTCTTGCGACATGGGTTTCTGTTATGAACATAAAAGATGAAACTATGATTCAGTCTACTAAGGATTTAGATGCTGAAATTATTAGCATCATGAAAGAGTTAGGAGCTAAAGAGATATGAAAAAATTACTTTTAGCTTTAGTGTTCCTTGGAGCACTTCTAAACGCAGCGGGAACTCCTAAACCAATTGGTTGGGCTGAAAACTATTTTGCAGATGAAAACACTGTTGTGTCTAAAGCAGACGAAAAACCAAAAGGAACTGGACTAGAAGGTACGGAAGTAAGTACTTATCTTATAGGTTCATATATGGATACTAAAACTGTTCAGAGTACTTTAGAAGCGGCAGGTTTTACAGTAATTGCAAAATATGCACCAGTAAAAAAAGGAACTACTTTAGTTTTTACAAATGAAGCTCTTAAAACAGAGGGAGCAAAAAAAGGTCGTGCTTATGCGGCAGTAAGTCGTGTTTTTGTTGATGACAAAGAGAAGATGATTAGTTTTACTAATCCTGTTTACTTTGGAAAAGCGTTTATGCAAGATGACTACAACCATGAAGTTTTTAATGGTGTGTTAGAGAAGATAAGCACGGCGTTTGCAGGTCTTAAAGCATCTGCTGATAAGTTGGCGTTTGATGATTTAGCAGGATACCATTTTATGGTAGGTATGCCTTACTATGAAGATCCTGATACTCTTGGTGAAGCATCTGCTACAACTGCAGAGGCTGTTGCAAAAGCAAATAACTATAAAAAAGGTAAGGCTGTTATCTTTGAACTTAAACTTTCTGAAACAAGTACTCTTCTAGGGTATGACTTAGGAAAACGTACAAAGAAATTTGTGAAAAAGATAGGCCGTCAAAACGCGGCTATACTTCCTTGGTGTATAAGTATTGAAAATGGTCAAGCTCAGGCACTAAACGCGAAGTACTATATCGCTATTTCGTATCCACTTCTTGATATGGGTGGATTTATGGGGATTGCAACTGTTCCAGGTGCGATTACTAAAGATTTAGAAAAAGCTTTTAAGTAAGCTTTTTTGATTGCTTCGTGCCTCGCAATGACGAGTGTGATGGAGTTTCGAGATTGCTTCGTGCCTCGCAATGACGGGTGTGTTGGAGTTTCGAGATTGCTTCATGCCTCGCAATGACGGGTGTGTTGGAGTTCTGAGTTTGCTTCGTGCCTTGCAATGACGGGTGTGTTGGAGTTTTGAGATTGCTTCGTGCTTCGCAATGGCGAGTTTGTGTTATTGCACACGAAGTATATTGTAAGTTTCTTTTTAGATTTCTTCGTGTCTCGCAGTGATGGGTGTATGTCACTGCGAACGAAGTGCGGCAGTCTCTCTTAAAGAAAAGACTTATACCATTTTTGCTTCGCGTTTTCCCTCTTTAATCTCACCTATTAGATAAGATCCTTCAGCTTTTGCAAGTACTGTATCTACATTTTTGTCTTCAACTACGAGTATCATTCCGACACCCATATTAAACGCTCTAAACATCTCTGAACGCTCAACATGCTCTGCCATAAGCTCAAAGATTGGAAGAACTTTGATTGAGCTCTCTTTGACTTCTGCCATTAGGTTTTCCGGTAAAACGCGAGGAAGATTCTCTACTATACCGCCACCTGTGATGTGAGCCATTGCTACTATCTCATTTCTAAGTGCTTTGAATGTTTTTACATAAATGTTTGTTGGCTCAAGAAGAGCTTCTATAAGAGGTCTTCCGTTGAAGTCGTCATTAAAGTTTAAGTTCATTTTTTCAAAAAGAACTTTTCTTGCAAGAGAGAAACCATTTGAGTGAAGACCAGATGATGGAAGGGCGATTAGTTTGTGTCCTGCACGAACTAGGCTTACTCTATCCATTTCCGATTTTTCAGCAACACCTACAGCGAAACCAGCTAAGTCGTAATCATCTTCAGAGTACATTCCTGGCATTTCTGCAGTTTCTCCACCTATGAGTGCACATTCGCTGCGTTTACATCCCTCAGCGATTCCTGCAACAACATTAGTCGCGTTTACAACATCGAGTTTACCAGTTGCATAGTAGTCAAGGAAAAAAGATGGTGTTCCAAAGTTACAAAGAAGGTCATTTACACACATAGCAACTAAGTCAATTCCTACAGTGTTGTGAATACCGCTATCAATAGCAAGTTTTAGTTTTGTACCAACACCATCAGTTGCTGCGAGCATAACTGGTTCTTTAAAGCCTTTTGGAAGCTCAAACGCACCTGCAAATGAGCCTATTCCACCCATAACACCTGGGATTTTTGTAGCTTTTACTAGTGGCTTGATGTTTTCTACAAAACTATTTCCAGCATCTATATCTACACCGGCATCTTTATAACTAATTTGACTCATTATTACTCTCTTTGTCTGTGTTGTTTGTTGGAAGATCACATTTTTTTGTAATGATACAGAGAGGACAGAAGTTTACAAGACCCGCTGCAAGAGGAAGTACACCAAGATAGAACCAAGCATTACCAGTGATAACTCCAGTTGCAATAAGTGCCAAACCGACAGTTATACGAACTACCCTACAAATTTTTCTTATTTTATTAACTTCCATGTGTATACCTTTAACTTTTTATAAATATTGTGCAATTATATCTATATTAAGTTAAATTAATTCAAAAGTGGCTAAAATCGCAGTAATTAATAAGGAATATATAATCATGAAAGAATTTATTTACAATGAAATGATGGTGCATGTTGCACTATGTACGAACAAGGCTCCAGAAAATATTTTACTTATAAGTAATAATGCATCTGGAATGGAAAGTGAAGTTGCTAAGCATGACGGGATAAATTGTGATGTAATAGCTCCAAATATGGATGCTCTTCGCGCGGTGGAAGATGGTAAGTATGATGTAGTTATTTCAGAAATGGACAATGACGCTGCAGGTTTTGCACATATAAATCGTGTTTTAAAAGCTGATGGACTTATAGTTACAACTCATCCTTCACTCGATGATGTTGAAGAGAATAAAAAAATAATCAGTATTTTAGGTAAATATGCAAAAGTTGTTATGCCTTTTAACATAGGAAATGGAGAGACTGCACTTTTAGCTTCAAAAGAGTACCACCCAACTGCAGATATCATCCTTCAGCGTAGTGATATGCTTGATGGTTTAGAGTACTATAACTGTGATGTTCATCCTGCAGCATTTGCTATGGGCAACAGTGTAAGAAAAGCTTACTTGGGCGTGATCAAGAACTAATGGCTTATGAGTATGCCATCGCTTTAACTGGAAGTATCGCAACTGGTAAGAGTACTGTAGCATCTCTTTTGGCCCTAAATGGGATGAGAGTGATAGATGCAGATACTATTAGTCATGAAATCCTTGAAGAGAACTCTGCTTGGGTAAGTGAGACTTTTGGTGATGAGTACTTGATGGGTTCTAAGGTCAACCGTACGAAACTTGGTGAGTATATCTTTTCTCATCCAGAAGCGAAAAAAACTCTTGAAGAGTTCTTGCATCCAAAAATTCAAGATGAAATCTTAAAACGCAGCCAAAAGCAAGATAGTTTTGAGTTTCCCTATCTTATAGACATTCCCCTCTTTTTTGAAAAGAACAACTATGATATAAAAGATAGTGTTGTTGTTTATACTCCAAGTGAAGTACAGCTTGAGCGTTTTATGAAACGCAATGGCTACACTAAAGAGGAGTCTCTTAAAAGAATCGCTACACAGTTTCCTATAGAAGAGAAACGCGACCGTGCAACTTGGGTTATAGATAACTCAAAAGATTTGAAACATCTCCAGCAAGAAGTAGAAAACTTCGTCAGCATAATTAAAAAGAAATACTTAAAATAGGAATGCCAATGATTCTCTCAAAATACAGTGCAAGTGGAAATGACTTTGTCATTTTTCATACAAATACCAAAGAAGATAGAACTGAATTAGCAAAGACCTTGTGCCATCGTCAAAATGGTGTGGGTGCAGATGGGCTTATAGTCATCCTTCCTCATGATGAGTACAGCTTTGAGTGGCAGTTTTATAATGCTGATGGAAGTCATGCAGATATGTGTGGTAACGGTTCTCGAGCTGCTGCACACTATGCATATAACAATGACTTAGCACCAAAAGAGATGAGTTTTTTAACAGGTGCAGGTCTTATAAATGCCGAGATAAAAGAGAATAATGATAGAACCGGAATAGTAAAAAGCGAACTTACTCCTCCTGTAATTATAGATACAAATATTGTTCATAATAATAAGGTGTGGTGGTTATTAAATACTGGTGTTCCTCATATGGTTTGTTTGCAAGAGAGTGTAGAGACTTTCGACTTAGCAGAAGCAAGCGAACTGCGCTATAAATATGATGCAAATGTAAATATATGCTGCGTAAGTGGTGAGAATCTAAAGGTTAGAACCTATGAACGCGGTGTAGAAGATGAAACTCTAGCATGCGGAACTGGTATGGCAGCTTGTTTTTATAGAGCACTTCAAGAGAAGCAGATTAAAGAGAGTGTTGAGGTCTATCCAACTAGTGGTGAAACACTTTATCTTGGTGTAAATGAGAGAACTATTACTTTTGAGGGAAGAGTAAAAAAAGTCTTTGAGACTGATTTTACTCTATAGTTTTTAGGCTTTAAACATCTATCTGTGGTGTTGATCTTTGTGCGAGCTCATTGTCAATCATCAACAATCCATAACCATTATCTTTGACAAGTTTGATTTTTGAGATAATCTCTTCAAGAGAAGACTCCTCCTCAACCTGCTCATTTACAAACCATTGCAAAAGATTGTATGTTGCATGATCTTTTTCTTTGAGTGCTTTATCACTTAAGTTGTTGAGCTTCTGTGTCATACTTTTTTCATGTTCTAGACTTTTTTGAAAGACTTCTAAAATTGTTCCAAACTTTCTAGGTGGCTTTCCTATCTCAGCTAACTGAACATGAATCCCTTGTCCTGTAAGATAGTTATAGATTTTTGTTGCATGCATATGCTCCTCTTCGTACTGCATCTTAAACCAATTTGCTGTACCATTAAAATCTATATGGTTTGCATATGCTGACATTGAGAGGTATAAGTATGCAGAGTAAAACTCGTGGTTTAGTTGCTCTGATAGAGCCTTTGCCATTTTTTTTGATATCATTGAATCTCCTTTAATTATTCATTATATACAAAAAGAGTGAAGCAATGCAAACGCGGCAATAAATGAAAAAGCTAGTCTTCGATTAAACTTCCTCTGTAATATCTTTGTTCTTTTTGCTTAGGAGCGGGGATATCTTCTTTTTTTACAAACTCTTCATTTTCGAGTGCTTTATCAAATTTTTCATTATTTGTAGCACTGAGTTGGTTTTCAAATACTCGAAGTTTATTTAAGAGCTTATCAGATGTCTCTAAAAGAGTTTCATAATATTGGCTCGCAATTTTATAGTCTGAAGTAGAAGCTTTTTGACCTCCAAAGAGTGATGAAATAATTCCACCACTACTCTCCTTAAATAGCACAGCATATATATTGTGGTACTCTTTATAGCACTCATCAAAGAGAAATTCAATGTCGCTCAGAACTAGATTACTATTTGATATGCTATATGTCATAGCTTTTGAGTAAAGCCAGTCGCCAAAGGCTGATTCTGAGGGATTTAGAGCAATCATCTCATCATCTTTACTTAAGCCAGAGACAATAAGGCGTATTTGGTTTACCCATTTTTTATGCTGCAGTCGGGCTTGCCTGACATGCTCTAAATATTGGTCTTTTTTGGACATTTTTTTGTACCAGTTTAACTATTTCTTGAAAATTCAGGGTAAGCTTCTAGCCCTGTTTCATGTAAATCTACACCATCTTCTTCATGCTCTGGCGCAACACGAATACCGATTGTTATTTTGAGTATATACCATAGAATATATGAAGTAATAAATGTAAATGCACCAATCATAACTACACCTTTGATTTGCATCAAGAAAGTTACTTCTGGATTCCAAATTGCTACTGCTAATGTTCCCCAAATACCGTTAACTAAGTGTACTGAGAGTGCACCGACTGGATCGTCAATTCTAATCTTATCAAAGAAACTAACTGAAAATACTACTAAAATACCTGCTACTATACCATCTATAGACGCTGCAAGCATTCCTAAGTCTGGTCCAGCAGTTACAGCTACTAATCCTGCTAAAGCACCATTTAGCACCATAGTTAAATCAACTTTTTTATAGAGTAGTTGTGTAACAAGAGCGGCCGTCATACCACCAAAAGAAGCAGCCATATTTGTAGCTGCAAAAACGCCAGCTATAGAATCTACATCATCTTTTGTTCCCATAGCAAGTACAGAACCACCGTTAAATCCAAACCATCCAAGCCATAGTATGAATGTTCCAAGTGTTGCAAGTGGAAGTGATGAACCAGGGATTGGTCTAACTCCGCCATTTTTTGTATACTTACCCTTACGTGCACCAAGAAGTAAAACGCCTGCTAGTGCAGCCCATCCACCAACTGAGTGAACAACACTTGAACCTGCAAAGTCACTAAATCCTTCCATAAAACCACCAAGAGCTGAACCACCCCATGACCAGTGACCTTGAATTGGGTAAATAAATGATGTTAAAAATGCGACAAAGATTAAGAAAGGCCAAATTTTGATTCTCTCAGCAACTACACCAGAAATTACAGAAGCTGCAGTTGCAACAAAGACTACTTGAAAGAAGAAATCTGCCATTAATGAGTGATCACTATAAGTAATACCATCTAGAGCAAAACCTAAATCACCTATGAAAGCACCTTCTCCTCCATACATTAAGTTGTAACCTACAAAGTAAAACATTATAGAGGCGATAGAGTAGAGGAGTATATTTTTTAAAAGAATCACAACTCCATTTTTAGTCCTTGTAAGTCCAGCTTCTAGCATTGCAAAACCTGCTGCCATCCACATAACTAAAGTACCTGCAAACAACATGAGAAAACTAGTAAGTATATATTGGACATCTGAAAAATTTTCCATTTTAATTTCCTTTTATAATAATTTATAAGGATTATAACTTTAAATTAAGATAAATTATACAGAATTATGATTATTTTTTAGTCATTAAATAAAACAGTAAGAATATTTTATAGGCAATTTGATAGTGTAGTTTAAGGTGATTTTTAAAAAGGAAGGTCTATTTGATAGAGTGAAGTGCTAGGTTTTATAAACCAGCAGCTTCAACTATTTTGGCTTGATGATCTGCTATGAGTGGTTCTACAACTTCATCAAGAAGTCCACCACTCATAATTTCATTTAAGCGGTAGAGTGTAAGATTGATTCTATGGTCACTCATACGATTTTGTGGATAGTTATAAGTACGAATACGTCCAGATCTATCTCCACTTCCTACTTGTGCGGCACGTTCTGCTGCATTTTCAGATTGTTGTTCTTGCATTTGAAGGTCAAAAAGTCTTGCTTTAAGTACTTTCATCGCTTTTTCACGATTTTTATGTTGTGACTTTTGGTCTTGATTTGTTACAACTAAGCCAGAAGGTAAGTGTGTAATTCTTACAGCCGAGTCGGTAGTATTTACAGACTGACCACCACAACCAGATGAACGCATCACGTCTATCTTTAAATCTTTTTCTTCAATAGTGATTTCAACATCATCAACTTCAGGCATAACTGCAACTGTAATTGCTGATGTGTGAACACGTCCTTGAGATTCTGTAGCTGGAACACGCTGAACTCTATGAGTCCCGCCTTCGTATTTCAATCTACTATAAACCTGATCACCTTTGATAAGAGCAGTTATATCTTTATATCCACCTGCATCAGATGGAGATGTAGATATAATTTCTATCTTCCAGTCACGTAATTCTGCATAGCGAGTATAGGCATCAAAAAGATTTCCTACAAAGATTGCTGCTTCATCACCACCAGCACCAGCACGAAGTTCCACGATGATATTTCTATCGTCATTTGGATCTTTAGGTAAAAGAAGCATTTTAATCTCTTCTTCTAGCAGTGGTTTTTGAGGTTCTAGCTCTTTGAGTTCTTCCTTTGCCATATCTCCCATTTCAGGATCACTAAGCATATCTTTTGTATCTTTGATATCTTGGATAAGAGTTTTATACTCTTTTGCTTTTTCAACGATTGGTAAAAGATTGGATTGTTCTTTAGAGAGATTTGTCATTCTCTTTATATCAGAAGTTATATCAGGTGAACTTAGCAAGTCGCTAAGTTCATTATAGCGAGTGATAAACGGTGTGAGTTTATCTGCTAACATATGGAGTTAGCCTTATATAGCGTTTACAGCTCTGTGTAGACGACTTACTTTTCTTGCAGCAGTCTCTTTTTTGAGAACACCTTTGCTTACAAATTTGTGAATTTGTTGGTTAGCTACTTTTAAGTTAGCAGTTGCTTCTTCTTTGTTCCCTGCTTCAATTGAAGAGCGAACGTCCTTAACGATGTTTTTAAGACGAGTTCTGTAGAAACGATTACGTTCAGTACGTACAAGTGTCTGACGAATTCTCTTAATTGATGACTTGTGATTTGCCATTATTAGTCCTTTTTGGAATTTAAGTTCGCAATAATAGCTTAAAGATAATTAAAATTAAGTTAAAGGGTGGTAAAATGCATTAAATTCAGCTTGCAGTTTTCACAAAAGCCCAAGAAAGAGAGCAAATCCTCCTTTTAGTCTGAGTCGCTTTCTTAGACTTTTATGAAAACTACTGCTATACAATGATAATATATGATGAGAAAACAAGAGGAAAAGAGATATGAAACTATTTGGAACAGATGGAGTTAGAGGTGAGGCGGGTACTTTTTTAAGTGCTGAAGTTGCTATGAAAGTGGCTATGGCTGCTGGGATATACCTTAAGTCATCTGCCGTTACAAATAGAATTCTCATAGGAAAAGATACTCGTAGAAGTGGTTATATGATAGAAAACGCCATAGTAAGTGGTCTCACTGCTGTTGGCTATGATGTAGTAGAAGTAGGTCCCATGCCTACACCTGCCATCGCGTTCATCACTCAAAATATGCGTTGTGATGCAGGGATAATGATCTCAGCATCTCACAACTCCTTTGAAGATAATGGTATAAAGTTTTTTGATGGGCAAGGAAATAAATTTCCAAAAGAGGTTGAATCTGAAATAGAAAATATCTTTTTTGACAATGAAAAACTTCAAGAGGCACAAGTCACTGCAAAGGCAATCGGGAAAGCAAAACGCATCGATGATGTTATAGGTCGTTATATAGTACAACTCAAAAACTCTTTTCCAGTTCATATGACACTTCAAGGGATGAGAATCGTTCTTGACACTGCAAATGGAGCTGCTTATAAAGTGGGTCCTACAGTTCTTGAAGAGCTTGGAGCAGAAGTAATAGTTCTTCATAATAAACCAGATGGCTTTAATATAAATGAAGGGTGTGGAGCACTCCATCCAAGAGATGTAAGCGATGCCGTAGTGAAGTACCGTGCTGATTTAGGAATCGCACTTGATGGTGATGCGGATAGACTTGTGGTAATTGATGAAAAAGGTGATGTAATAGATGGAGATCAGCTTTTGGGTGCACTAGGTGTTCACCTGAAAAATCAAAATGCACTTAAAGGTGGAGGAATTGTTGCTACTGTTATGAGTAATCAAGGACTCGATGACTATATGAACGACAATGGGCTCAAGCTGTTTCGCTCTGATGTAGGTGATAAGCATGTACTTGAAGTAATGCACAAAGAAGGCATAAACTTTGGCGGTGAACAGAGTGGACATGTAATCATCAATGACTTTGCAAAAACTGGAGATGGACTTGTGAGTGCTCTTCAGGTTTTAGCACTTCTTATTGACAAAAAACGCAAGGCATCTGAACTTTTACGTCCCTTTAAACTTTATCCTCAAAAACTTGTAAATATTAAAGTGGGTACAAAAAAGCCACTTGATAAGATAGATGGACTTAATGAAAAGTTGGCACTTTTAGATCAACTACATATTCGCCATCTTGTACGTTACTCTGGAACTGAGAACAAACTACGTATTTTACTTGAAGGTAAAGATGCAAAAATTATGAACAAAGAAATGGATGTACTTGTAGCATTCTTTGAAAAAGCTCTTAATGCCTAATCATACTCTGCGTTTATCGGCAATACTAGTTTTTAGTATGCTTGGCGTTTTTATCATTGATCAAAACATTAAGATGTTGTTTGTTGATGGTTTTCGCTATTACACTGAGTGTATAGATTTAATACTCGTTTACAACAAAGGTGTGGCGTTTTCAATGTTTGCATTTTTAGATGAGTACTTAAAATACATTCAAATTGTAATGGTGAGTGGTATTTTAATTTACATATATCTTCTAAAAAAACTCTGTTATGCACTTCCTGCAGGCCTGATGCTCGGTGGCGCTTTTTCAAATATATATGACAGATTTATTCATGGTGGCGTTGTAGATATGGTTTATTGGCACTGTGGATTTAACTTCGCTGTGTTTAATTTTGCAGATGTAATGATAGACATAGGGGTAGTTTGGCTACTCCTTTTAAACTTCAAACCAAAGTTTTGTAAAAGCTAATTAAAAGCACTTTTTGGATATTATTATCCAAAATAATATTCATACTAGTATGATAAGTAATACATAAAAGGAAATTGATGGAAATCAAATCAAACAAAATCGACGGTGCTAATGCTGAAATTTCAGCAACAATCTCAATGGATGAGGTAAACTCTAACATAGAAAAAATTGCTAAACAACTTGCTAAGACTGCTAATGTTCAAGGTTTTCGTAAAGGTAAAGTACCTGTAGCTGTAGTGAAAAAACAGTATGCTCAAAAACTTGTAGAAGATGCTGAAGCTGAAGCTTTACGTGGTGTTCTTGCTCAAGGTTTAGAAGAGTTAAGTATTGCAAATGAATCTTTAATTGGTGAGCCAAATATTACTAAGTTTGACAAATCTGAAACTGCAATAGAAGTTGCAATCAAAGTTGCAATGAGACCATCTATAGAATTAGGTGACTATGCTTCTTTAGTGCCTGACTTTAAAAAACCAGAAATTAGCGATAAAGAAGTTGAAGAAAGAATCAAACTATTTGCACAAAACCAAGCTCCACTTGTAAATATCAAACGTAATCGTATGATGAAGAAAGGTGATACTGCTGTTATCGACTTTGAAGGAAGCATCGATGGTGAAGTATTTGAAGGTGGAACAGCGAAAGATTTCGCACTTGAGTTAGGTTCTGGACAGTTTATTCCAGGTTTTGAAGATCAACTTATCGGCGTAAAACGTGATGAAGAAGTTGTGATTAAAGTTACTTTCCCAGAAAGTTATGGTTCTGAAGCTTTAGCTGGAAAAGATGCTGAGTTTAAAGTAAAAGTAAATCAAGTTCAAGTAAAAGAAGATGTTGAGATTAACGATGAGCTTGCAGAAAAATTGATGCCAGGTGAAGAAAATGCAACTCTTGAAGAACTTCAACGCCAGGTTAAAGTTCAACTTGAAAATGAAGCACTCGGTAAACTTTATAATGAAGATTTAAAACCTAAGCTTCTTGATAGCTTGGTAGCTTCACTTAACTTTGACCTTCCAGAATTTGTAGTAGAGCAAGAGATAGATATGGCAGTAAACAAAAAAGCTGGCGAAATGAGTGAAGAAGAGATTCAAGAGCTACGTGACAGTGCAGAGAAGCTAACAGCACTTCGTGAAACTTTTAGAGAAGACGCAAGTAAAAGTGTAAGAGCTACATTTATCATTGACTCATTAGCACAAGAAAAAGGTGTAAAAGTCGAAGAGCAAGAAATCATGCAAACTATTTACTATGAAGCAATGCAAATGGGACAAGATCCTAAAAAAGCATATGACCATTACAAAGATGCTGGATACCTTCCTGCCATTCAAATGTCTATGGTAGAAGATAGAGTTCTCTCAGGTCTTCTTAACGATAAGATAGCGTAAAGATTATGAGTTATATTCCTTACGTAGTAGAAAAAACAGGGCGTGGTGAGCGTTCTTATGATATCTACTCCCGTCTTTTAAAAGATAGAATTGTTATGCTTAGTGGAGAAGTAAACGATCAAGTTGCTTCTACTATAGTTGCACAATTTCTTTTTCTTGAAGCTGAAGATCCTGAAAAAGACATCTATTTTTATATTAATTCACCAGGTGGTGTTGTAACTGCTGGAATGGCTATTTTTGACACTATGAATTATATCCGTCCTCATGTTGCAACTATCTGTATAGGTCAAGCAGCTTCAATGGGTGCATTTTTACTTTCTGCTGGAGAAAAAGGGAAGCGTTATGCTCTTCCTCATGCTCGTATCATGATTCATCAACCTCTTGGTGGTGCACAGGGACAAGCAACAGATATTAAAATTCAGGCTGAAGAGATTCTTCGCATGAAAAAAGAACTCAATGAAATTCTTGCTGCAAATACTGGTCAAAGTATTAAGCAGGTTGAAAAAGACACAGATCGTGATAACTTTATGAGCGCCGCTGAGGCACAAAAATATGGTATGATTGACGAAGTTTTAAAAAAGAACGATAAAGAGTAAGGATTAAAGATGTCTGGTAAGCCTAGAGGTAGAAGTCGTAGAAACTTAGATGATAACACTGGAATGTCTGTACAAAATGATGAAACAGTAAGCATGCAAGTACTAGATATGGAAAACCCCTCTAGCGATATGGAGCTTTATGCAAAAGAAGTTTTAAATGCTCTTATCGCTGACAACTTACCACCAACTCCAAACAATTTCTCGCTTTACTTTGATAGACTTCTTGAAGACAAGAGTGAAAACTTACGTAAGCAAATTGTGTCAACATTAGAACTTGAAGAGAGTAATGATGCAGAAAAAACGATACAACTTGAACACAATCTCAAGCAGGGTTTTAGCTCTATAAAAAGTATTTTAAGTGTTACAGCAACACTGTATAAAAATATGTCTTTAATGAGCAAAATTTTAGAAAAACGTAAAGAAGAACTTTCTAACGATGTGGGAGCATCAGAAGCTATATCTCTTATCTCGGCACTCGAAGGTGATGTGACGAAGCTTAATGCTATAGTAAAAACACAAAGCTCTCAGATGAAAACAATCTATGACGATACTGCAAAAATTGTAAAAAGTGTTGAAAATGAAACAATTTTCGATAATCAATTTGGAGTCTATAACAAACGCTATCTTTTGATGAAAATAGAGCACGAGATAGGACTTATCAATGAGTTTAAACATAAAAGCTCACTCATAATGATAGAGTTATCTCGTGAACTAAAAGCAAGTGTAAAAAATGAAAAAGCAATTGTTCTGATGACAAAAACAATTGCTCGTTTATTGTTAAAAACATCTAGAAGAAGTGATATTGTTTCCCATTATGGAAATGGTATTTTTTCTATGTTGCTTAAACATACAGATATTGAAAGTGCTAAAAAAGCGAGTGAAAGACTCTCTTATCTTGTTTCAAATTCAAACTTTTTCTTAGCAGACCGTGAGATACAACTCAAAATTTCAATTGGTATAACAGACATCACTTCTATGCACTCAGTAGAAGAGATAGTAGTAAGTGCAATGGATGGAATTGAAAAGGCCTACTCTCTTCCAAATTCTGATTATGCTGTTTCATTACGAAAGGATAGCTAGGTGAAATTATCTATAGTGGAATACCCAGATAAAAGACTTAAGGAAATCTCGAAAGAGGTTACTAGTTTTAATGAAGATCTTCATACTCTTCTTGATGCTATGTATCCTATGATGATAGATACAAATGGCATTGGCTTAGCAGCAATACAAGTTGCTCATCCAATACGTGCACTCATTTTAAATATACCTGATGAAGAGGGTGAGCAAGCAATTGAGAACCTTTTAGAGATTATTAATCCAGTTATAACACATAAAGAGGGTGAGACTGTTTATCAAGAGGGTTGTTTAAGTGTACCAAAGTTTTATGAAGATATTAGTCGTTATGAGTATATAACTATTAACTATCAAGATAGAGATGGAAATACTAAAACACTTGAAGCAGATGGACTTTTGAGCATTGCTATTCAACATGAAATAGATCACTTAGAAGGTATATTGTTTATTGACAAGCTTCCTTATGGACGTCGTAAAAAGTTTGAAAAAGAGTACAAACGAATGCAAAAAGAGAGAAAGTCTGCTAAATAATATGACATCTTGTCATAAAAAATCATAAATTTAAAGAATTGAGATATTATAACTCTTAACTAATAACTAATAGAAGGTTGAGAGTATGAAAAGTGTAAAATGTGCTACATATGAAGGACTAGACGCCAAGGTTGTGGATGTTGAGCTGAGCTTAACAAAGGGACTACCTTCTTTTACTATCATAGGCGCAAACTCCAGTATAGAAAAATCAAGAGAGAAAATTAAATCTGCATTACTCTCAAGTGATTTTAAATTTCCACCAAAAAGAATATCAGCATTACTCGCACCTTCTGATTTATCCAAAAATGGGAGTCAGTTCGATTTAGCTATTGCAACGACTATCTGTTTAAATGAGAGTAGGGAGGAGTTATCTGATTGGTTTATTTTTGGGGAATTAGGTCTAGATGGTTCAGTAAAAGAATCAGGACAGATTTATCCACTCATCCTTTCTCTTGCGAATCAATCTTTGATAGACAAAGCAATCGTTCCTTATGAAGCCTTAGAAAAGCTCTCTAAGATTCCAGATGTGGCATTTTATGGGGTGAACTCTCTCAAAGAAGCAGTTGAACTTCTTCAAAACCAAAGTGTTGCAAAAGCAAATAATATTCAAACTGAAGAAGTGTATCCTTTTTATGAACTTGGAGATGAAAAGTATTACTATCTTAAAGAGTACGATGAAGATTTTTTAGATGTAAAAGGACAAGAAGTTGCTAAACGTGCAGCTCTTATAAGTGCAGCAGGTTTTCACAACATCATTTTTGAGGGTAGCCCTGGTTGTGGAAAGAGCATGATTGCCTCACGTTTGAGATATATCCTCCCTGCTATGAAAATGGAGGAGATACTAGATAAGGCAAAGATTCAAGCACTAGAATCACGAGAGGTCGAGTTTAAACCTAGACGAGGGATGACTACCACACACTGTTCTGCTACACCTGCAAGTGTGCTTGGCGGTGGATCAGGCACACAAGCAAAAATTGGAGATGTCTCTATAGCAAATAATGGAATTCTATTTTTTGACGAGCTTCCTCATTTCTCTAAGAGTATTCTCGAAGCTCTTCGGGAGCCTATGCAAGACAACCAAATAAGAATTTCAAGAGTAAGCCAAAAAAGCACTTACTCTGCAAACTTTTTGTTTGTAGGTGCAATGAACCCTTGCCCATGTGGAAACCTTTTAAATGAGCACAAAGAGTGTAGATGTAATGAGCTCGAGATTCAAAAATATAAAAATCGTTTGAGTGATCCATTTTTAGATAGAGTGGACTTGAATGTAGTAATGCAAAATGTTAAAGTGGATGATAAGCCATCTTTTAGCTCTAAAGAGATGCATAAGATGGTACTAGATGCAAACATTAGACTTCAGCAACGTGGACAAAAAAACTTTAATGGAAAAATGAGCGATGCAGAGATTGAAGAGTTTTGTACACTTGATGATGAAGCACAAGCAGTTTTGGATATGGCTATACAAAACTTTGCACTAAGTTTTCGAAGTATAAAGAAGGTACAAAAAGTAGCTAGAACTATAGCTGACTTAGATGCAAGTATGAGCATAAAAAAGAGTCACCTTCTTGAAGCTTTAAGCTATAGAAGAAGATAGACTCTAAAGAGTAGAGTTTAGATTATATATTGTAGTACGTGGCGTTTGGATGGTAAACTACTAACGCTGAAGTTGATTGCTCAGGATGTATTTGAAATGTCTCACTCAGCTCAATCCCAAACTCTTCTGGTTTGAGTAAATCAAAAAGAGGACGGTTAAGTTCTAAATCTGGACAAGCAGCATAACCAAAACTATAACGTGAACCTTGGTACTTGTTCATTTGAACATCTGCAAGTGTTGGTTTTTCATTTTCTGCAATGTTTAAGTCAAGTCTTATTTGTTTATGTGCAATTTCAGCTAATGCCTCTGCTAACTCAACGCCTAGACCATGAAACTGATAGTACTCTGTATACTCTCCAGCATCGTAAATAACTCTTTCAGCATCACTTAGTTTTGAACCTGCACTAACACATGTGAGTGCAATAACATCATCTCTCTCAGAATGGAAAAAGTCGCTAAGAGCTCGGTGAGGTTTTTTTGATTGACGAGGAAAGTTAAACTCTTTGAGTGTTGCTTTTTTTCTCTCCTCAAGTGTTTGTCTATTTACTTCTGAGTCAGAGTTGTATCCTTCATTTTCATCGAATATAAGTAGCTTATTGTCATCACTTCTACATGGCCAGTAACCATAAATGATAGTAGGTTCAAAAAGTTTTTTATCTAAAAACTCAGCCTTGAGTCTTTCATAGGCTGGCCAAACGACTTCATCAAGTTGTTTTTCATAGGCCTCTTTACTCATTCCTTTTGAGCTATATCCCCAACGCGATTTAAAGAGGATTTTGTGGTTTATCCACTCAAACGCCATCTCAATTTGTTGCTCTGTAAGTTTCATTTCACGTCGTCCCCAAAAAGGAGGAGTTGGAACATTCACATCACGAGTAGGCATCTTTATCTCTTCAAATGGAGGAATAATGACCTCTTTTTTCTCTTTTGCTTCAACTATAGGTGCATCAGGATGGAGGTTAGTGTCCATATTTCCGGCTTCTATACGGCTCATCGCAGTTACACCGTCAAACGCATCTTTACAGTAAAAGATAGGTCCATCATAAGCAGGACGACAAAAGTCATCTATGAACGCACGAGTAAGTGCCGCACCACCTAAAAGTATAGGAATTTTAATGCCTTTTTCTTTTAGGATGTTGAGGTTTTCAAGCATAACTTGCGTTGATTTTACAAGAAGTCCACTCATTCCAAGTGCTTGAGCGTTTGACTCTTCAAGTGTTTCTAAAAATCTATCGAGTTCTACTTTTATACCGAGGTTTATTACTTTATAACCGTTGTTTGAGAGGATTATATCAACAAGGTTTTTCCCTACATCGTGAACATCCCCTTTCACAGTTCCAAGGACAAGTGTAGTATCTGCTGCTTTTTCAACTTTTGGGAGATGTGGATTAAGATAATCAACAGTTTTTTTCATAGTCTCTGCAGATTGAAGTACAAAAGGGAGTTGCATCTGACCTGAACCAAAAAGCTCACCGACTACTTTCATAGCATCTATAAGTATCTCATTTACTATAATCTCAGGTGCAATATTATGTCGTGCTTCTTCAACTAGAGGAATCATTCTCTCTTTGTCTCCATCCATAAGGAGTTTTGCTATTTTTTCTTCTGTACTCATTGCAAGGTATGCTTCATCAACTGCATCGTTATCAACTGCTTCTTTTTTAGAAAAATGTTCTATAAATGCAAAGAGTGCTTCTCCGTTTGGTTTACGGTTAAAAATTAAATCATCACAAATATCTTGATCGATTTGAGGAATCTTGTTGAGAGGAATGATATGTTTTACATTTATGATAACAGAAGTAAGTCCTGCCTGAACACAGTGGTGTAAAAACATAGAGTTTAGATAGGGTCTTGCATCTTTGTCTAGCCCAAAAGAGATGTTTGATAAACCTAAGATAGCACCCACTTCTGGATGCTTTTGGCGAAGTTGTCGAATCGCTTCTATGGTATTTACACCTGCATCAAAATACTCTTCATCTCCACTTCCAAGAGTAAATGTCAGTACATCAAAGACCAAATCTTCTTTTTTTATGCCATGACGATTTGTTGCAAGGTCGATAATACGTTCAGCAACCTTTATCTTATCTTCTACTGTTTTTGCCATACCGACTTCATCAATAGTTAAACAGACAAGAGATGCTCCGTATTTTTTTGCTAAAGCACATACAGCATCAAATTTTTCTTCGCCATCTTCAAGGTTTACAGAGTTTAGAATGGGTTTCCCACCTATATTTTTTAAAGATGTTTCAAGCCCTGTTGTCTGTGTTGAGTCGGGCATAAGTGGGAGTGCTATTTTTTGAGCATACATCGCCATTACGGCGTTCATATCTTTTGTCTCATCGCGTCCTGCAAAGCCGACATTTACATCAAGGACATGAGCACCTGCACGGACTTGTTCTTGTGCAACACTAAGTGTTCCCTCATAGTTTTCTTCTAAAAGAAGTTCTCTAAAGGCTTTAGAACCTGTGGCGTTTGAACGCTCACCCACAAGAAGAGGAGCAGGCTCTTGCATAAGTGCTACTGTGTTAAAAAGTGAAGCAATAGAAGTTGGATGTAAACCACTTGGTGCTTTTGGTGTGTGTGAACTTACTCTATCTGTAAGTGCACGGATATGCTGTGGTGTCGTTCCACAACATCCACCTAAGAATGAAACGCCATCATAAGCGAGGAATTTTTCTTGTTGTTCTACAAACTCATCTGGTCCCATTGGGTAGTAAGTGTATCCTCCACGATTTTGTGGAAGACCTGCGTTTGCATGAACTGAAATAGGTTTTCCCCAAACTTCACTTAAGGTTTTGACATGTTTGAGAACCTGTTCGGGTCCTGTTCCACAGTTAAAACCAAGACTTAAAATATCAAAAGGTTCAAGTATAGTAGCAATAGTTTGTGCATCTGTTCCTATAAGCATAGTACCACTAAGCTCGATTGTTACAGAAACCATAATAGGAATATCTACACCTCTTTGACGAGATGCTTCTTGGCAAGCATGGAGTGCTGCTTTTATCTGTAAGGGATCTTGTGCGGTTTCTAGTAAAAAGACATCAACACCACCATCAATAAGTGCTGTACAAAACTCAGTATAACCCTCAAACATAGTGTCATAAGTAATATGTCCAAGTGAAGGGAGTTTTGTTCCTGGCCCTATTGATCCTAAGCATAAACGCGGGTGTTGGGGTGTAGAAAATTCAATACACTTTTTCTTTACAAGTTCAGCTCCCGCTCGTGTTAGTTCATAAGCACGATCAGCTATTTGGTACTCATCAAGTACCCAAGAAAAAGAACCAAAAGTATTTGTTGTGATGAGGTCCGCACCTGCTGTAAGGTAAGCATGAAAAATTTCTTCCATGATGTCTGTTGCTGTTACATTTAAAAGTTCATTACACCCCTCGTTCCCTTCCCAAGCTTCTTTGGGAATTTTGTCGTCACGTTGTTGGAGTTGTGTACCCATAGCACCATCTATAATAAGTGGGCGTTTCTTAATCGTTTCTAGTATGTATTGTTTTGTTGTCATTTGCTTCAAACTTTTTTTAAAATATAGGTGATTTTAGCGAAGCAGAGCATAAAATATGCTGTTATGAGACAGCTTAACTCAAGGTTTAAGATAAAATTGACGAAATAAAAGTATAAAAGCTTGACTTTAATCGTCAATTGAGAGTATAATGACGATGAAATTCAATAATAAGAGGAGTTTTATCGTTAATGGTACTAGCATATATCCGTCCTGATAAGAATTTTATTGCTGCACATGAACAACTGCAACATATAAATTCTTATGCCGTGGCAAATAACCTTATTATTGATGACGAATTTGTAGATCAAACTTCTCAAAATAAGCCTTTAAGCGAAAGAGAACATATAACACACTATTTTCAAACACGAAAAAAAGCAACTCTTTTGGTGTATGATGTATGGGTTTTAACTACGAATATGGAAGATCTGATTCAGATGTTTTCATGCTTGTTAAAAAATGAGTTTCAAGTACATTTTATTAAGCAATCTGTTATAATGACGAAAGAGAGTAGTACTATGCTTACACTTGGTTTAATGGATCAACTTCGACAGACTCTTAAAGAAGAGTCCAAAAAAGTGATAGGTAGACCAAAGGGAAGTAAGTCAAGCTCTAAGTTTGATGTATATATAAATGAGATAATTTCATTTATAAAAGAGAAAAAAAGTGTAAGTCAGATGGCACGAATACTTGGAGTAAGTAGAAGTTCATTAAAAGATTATATAGAATCACGTGAACTTAAAGAGGTGGCTTTTGGTTCGTTGGTGTATAGCACACCGAGTGATGCTGAAGAACAAGTAATCAATACAATTACTTGCCCAAATTAATTATGGAGAATATTATGAGTGAAAAAGCAAAAGGTATAGCAATACCAACACCGTGGAGATACAAACGTTATGTTGTGTATGCAATTGCAACGATTGTTGCATTAGGATTACCATGGATTACAATAGATGGAAATCAGTTTTTCCTACTTAGTTTTGACAAGATGAAGTTACATCTTGCATTTATTCAATTTGATATGCAAGAGCTTTACTTGATGCCATTTTTATTGATGCTAATGTTCTTAGGAATCTTTGGTATGACTGTTGTTGGTGGTCGTGTTTTTTGTGGATGGGTTTGTCCTCAAACTGTTTTTCGTGTAATTTATCGTGACCTTATTGAAACAAAACTTTTAGGTCTTCGTAAACGTATCAAAAACAAACAAAAAGAACCTGATATGACAAAGCCTGAAAATAAGGTCAAAAAAGTTATTGCCGTGCTTATTTGGTCTGCATTAGCTGTTATTGCTGGTGCTGACTTTATCTGGTACTTTGTTCCTCCAGCTGACTTTTTTGAGTATATTCAAAATCCTAGTGAACACATGACTATGATAGGTTTTGTACTTGGTGTTGCAGCATTTCTTATATATGACATCGTTTTTCTAAAAGAGAACTTTTGTGTGTATGTTTGTCCTTACTCTCGCGTTCAGTCAGTTTTATATGATGACCATACAATTATGGCTCTTTATGACACACACCGTGGTGGAGACATTTATGAAGGTCACGAAAAACAGTTTACAAAACAAAAAGAGCTACAGGCGTTTGAACCGGCTGCTGAGTGTACTACTTGTGAATCTTGTGTAACAGTTTGTCCTACACATATCGATATCCGTCAAGGTCTTCAGTTAGAGTGTATTAACTGTTTAGAGTGTGTTGATGCTTGTACAACTGTTATGGGTAAATTAGGAAAACCTTCACTTGTTACTTGGTCGAGTGATTATGAGATTATTGATCAAAAAGGTAAAACTCAGTTTTTCCGTCCTAAAGTTTTAGCATACGGTGCATTACTTGTTATTATCGCTATTATTCTTGGACTTATGGGAAGTACAAAAGAACATATGCTTTTAAACATTAACAAAGAGACTCGTCTTTACTCTACAAAAACGTTAACTGATGGTAAGGTAAGAGTGGATAACTCATATGTTTTCTTACTTCAAAATACTGAGAATGAACCGATGAGATTTTTCTTTGAAGTTGTGCTCCCTGAGAATATAAAAGGGAATATAGAGATTATAAAACCTACAAAACCATTTATGGCTACACCAGGGGCTAAAAAGAAAAAAATTGTTACACTTAGTACAACGGATATGCTAGCTGTTGATGCTAGACGTGATACTGTAATTCCTATCGTTATCCATGCTTATGCACTAGATAAAGATGGTAAAAAAAGTGAAAAGATTTCTGTGCTAAGAAACTCAACTTTTACTTTCCCAAAAGAGAGTGTCTTAAAAGAGACTAAATAGTTTTTAACATAAAAAAAGATAGACTTCCTTAATTATATTAAGGGGTTTGTCTTGTTAAAAATACTTAAAAAAATCTTTTTATACCTGCTTCTAATTTATGCCGTTCTAGGCTTTTTTGTCCTTCCTTTTATTGTTAAACCCAAAATTATTGAAATAGTCGCACAAGAGACAAACGCCAAAGTAGAGATTGGTGGCGTTTATATAAACCCTTTTCTTTTCAAGGTTGCAATTTCTGATGTAGTACTTTTCAACCTTAAAGATGAGAAACTAGTAAGCTTCAAAAAACTTTTTCTTGACTTAGAACTCTACTCTGTAGCAAGACAAGCACTCCATGTACATGAACTTTCTCTTGTTGAACCGAAAGTTTCACTTGTTTACAACAAAGATAAAACATTTAATATTTTAAATATCATCAAAGTAAAAGAAGAGCTAGATCAAGAGGAGAATAGCTCTTTGGAACTTCCAAGAATTATTGTAGATGAGGTGAGTATAAAAAATGGAGAAGTGCAGTATAAAGACTTTACCCTAAAAACTCCTTTTTACTTCTCTTTTAATACTATAGGCTTTGATTTAAAAGAGGTAGATACAGATGAGTCTGGAGGTTCACAAGCACATCTTCGTCTTTACACTACACTTGGAGATGGTGGTTTTGTTGATTTCAAAAGTAATTTAAAATCTTTAAAAGATTTTAAAGCAGATGGAAGTTTAGATTTTGAAGCGAGTAAGCTTTATACTGAGTGGAAATATGTACAAGATATTTTAAATCTAGAAGTGGCAGATGGAAAAATTTCTTTTCATGGAGAGTATGACTTCGCTCTTAATGACATCAATGCAACAAAGATAGACAAACTAGACTTGAGTGTAGAAAAACTTCGAATTAAACCTAAATCAAAACCTAAAGATGTTTTAAACATAGAAATGTTGTCAGTAGAAAACGCGACAATTTTTCCTCTGCAACAGAGTGTTGAGATAGATAAAGTAGCACTTGATGGTTTAAAAGTCGCAGTAAAATGCGACAAGAGTGCTGCTATTGATTGGATAGACTACATTAAGGTTAATCAAGATTTGAATACTTCTCAAAAAGAGTCTAAAAAAGATGACAATAACTCTATAGAAGCAAAGCCTTGGAATCTACTTTTAAAAGATTTATCTCTGCAGAGAATAGCTCTCGGATTTGAAGATAGTACAGTCTCGCCTATGGTAAGTACAAATGTTAATGAGTTAAATGTTTATGCCAAAAATATAACTCTTTTGGGCGAAGAGGCTTTTAGTTACAAGATGGATATGCAGCTTAATGAAACAGGTAAGTGTAAATCTGAGGGTAGCATAGCACATAAAGAACTAGAGATAAAAAGTTTTCTAGCATGTCAGGGCCTTAATGTCGTACACTATAACTCTTACATAGAGAGTGAAGCAAAAAAGGCATTGAAACTTTATAAGCTAAAACTTCAGTCTGCTATCCTAAACTTTAATGTAAATACACATCTTAAGCAATCAGGAGAAAGTGTTGAGGTTTTAGTTTCAGATGCAAATATTGCACTCAATAAGTTTAATCTATCAAAGCAAGGAAAACGAAAAAGTATTTTTGGTTTTACAAACTTTCTACTTAACGATATTGATGTAGATACAGCAGATAAAAGTGTTAAGATAGGAAAAGTAACTTTTAATAAGCTTTATACAAATCTTGAAAAATATAAAGATGGTTCTCTAAATTTAGAAAATTTAGTAGAGGCAAGAAAAGCAGAAAAAACTAAAACTAAAAGTGATAGCAATCCATTTTCTGTTGAACTCAAACATTTTGCTCTCAATGGTGGGAGTGTAAAGTTTAAAGATAGTTCTCTTGAAAATATAGCTACAAATAAGATAAGTAATATCTATGCAAATGCATATGATATAGATTTGAAAAAATACAGTTGGTTGACATATAATCTTAGAATGAAGGTTAATCAAAAAGGAACACTAAAGGCAGAGGGGAAACTAAGACATACTCCTCTTATGCAGTCAGGTAGTTTTGATATCAGAGATATATCTCTTGTTGCACTTACTCCTTATCTTCAAGAGAGTGCATATGTGAGTGTTGATGATGGAAAGCTTTCTTTAAAGGGTAAAACAAGTTACCATCAAAACTCTAGCGATGCTGACTTAAAAGTGGATGGTTCACTTCTGCTGCGTTCATTTTTTGTAAATGATACACTTAACAATACACAACTCTTTACACTTGGTGAGCTTGATGTAAAATCTTATACTTTCGAACTCAATCCTAGTAGGCTGTTTATAGATGAGGTGGATGTGAATGCATTTTATGTCGATGCTAGTGTAGATAAAAATAAAACAATAAACTTTTCAAAGCTAATGAAAACAGATGCTAAAACGCAGAGTGAAGATCAAAACAAAACGCGAGAGGAGCAGAGCTCACCTTTTCCATATAGAATCTCAAGAGTTAATGTCGCACTTGGAAGTGCAAAGTTTGCAGATTATTCTATTCCTTTAAAGTTTTCAACACATATACATGATTTAGGCGGGACAATATATTCTATTTCAAATAGTGTAGGAGATACTACATATGTAGATATGGCTGGAGAGATTGACAAATATGCTTCAACGAGACTCAAAGGAAGTATAGATAGTGCTAATCCAAAAGCTTATACAGATTTAGATTTTAATTTTAAAAACTTAGACTTGAACTCTTTTAGTGGTTATAGTGCTAATTTTGCAGGACACGAGATTGACTCTGGGAAGCTTTATCTTGATTTAGGATATGACATCCAAAACTCTCAACTAGAAGGGAGTAATAGTATTATCATTAAACAGATAAAGCTAGGTCGTGAGATAGATGATGAGAATGTGAGTGTCTTACCTTTGGGTTTTGTGATTGGTCTTCTTGAAGACTCGGATGGGATTATCGACATAGATATGCCAGTCAAAGGGGATTTAGATGAACCTGATTTTAAATATGGGGCACTTGTTTTTAAAACGCTTGGAAACCTAATCGCAAAGGCGGCGATTTCACCGTTTAAGTTTTTAGGTGCTGCTATGGGTATAAATGGTGAAGAGTTAGCCTTTGTCGCGTTCGAAGCAGGGAGTAGCGATATATCTCCTCCACAAAGAGAAAAGCTTGATACTATAGTAGGCTTAATGCTTAAAAAACCGAAAATAATTTTAGGTGTAGCTGGTAGCTATGAGATTAAAAAAGATAAAGAAGCAATGCAATTAGCAAAACTTAAAGATTTAGTTGTGAAAAAAAGTGGTATCAAAAATATAGAAGACAACGAAAATGCTATGAACACAGATATGCTTGAAGAGATTTATGATGAGAGTAAAGACAATGATGTTCTTAGTAAAACGCGAGAAGAACTACACAAGCTACATGAAGATGATGCTACTTATGAAAGAGTATATAACAATAGACTTGTTATCTTATGTCGAGATATTCAAGTTGTTAGTGAAAATGAACTTGTAGAATTGGCAAAGCAAAGAGCGGATAAAATCATAGGGTATTTAGTAGAAGAAAAAATGCTTGAGGCTTCACGAATTGACAAAAAACCTACAGTGGTGACACAAGAAAATGATGAGCATTTTGTAAAAGTAGATATGGAAATAGAAGTGAAATAACATTTCGGTATAATTCTTTTTCTACGCTTTTACATTTAAATTTATAAAGGAAACAGATGGCTTTTTCAGCAGAAAACAGAAAAGGAACAATCTCTGGAATCATATTTGTTGCTATTTTCGCAGCAGCAGCAACTATGATTGCAGACTTGTCTTTCGTACAAAAATTAGGAATTTCTCCTCTTGTAATCGGTATAGTTATGGGTATATTTTATGCAAATACTCTTCACAATCATGCACCCGCAGAGTGGGGCACAGGTATAACATTTTCAGGGAAAAAGATACTGCGTTTTGCCATAGTTTTCTATGGTTTTAGAATAACTTTTCAACAAATCATGGATGTAGGAATGAGTGGATTTATGGTCTCTCTTATTATGTTGTCAACTACATTTATTTTAGGTACTTACCTAGGGATAAAAATGTTTAAAATGGATAGAGACACTTCAATGCTAACGGCAAGTGGTGCTTCTGTGTGTGGTGCAGCAGCTGTTTTAGCAACTGAACCTGTCTTAAAGTCAGAAGGCCACAAAACAGCTGTCGCAGTAAGTATGGTTGTACTATTTGGTACTATATCTATGTTTTTATATCCTGTACTTTATACAACTATTATAGAACCAGCTACAGGCTTTTTACATATGACTCCTGAGCAGTTTGGTATTTATGTTGGTGGTACTATTCATGAAGTAGCTCAAGTTGTTGCAGTACCAGCTTCTGTACAAGGTGCACCTACTGAAATGGCAAACGCCGCTGTGATTGTAAAAATGACAAGAGTTATTATGATCGCACCTTTGCTTATCGTTTTAGGTATTTATCTTTCTATGGTAGCAAAAAAGAGTGGCGGAACTAGCGAAAAGGTAAAACTAGTTATACCTTGGTTTGCAGTTTACTTTATTGGAATGGCTGGAGTAAATTCACTTATTCACAACTACACTTTAAGTGCACCACAAGATATAGCTTCTATGATTACAAGTGCAATTTCAACGATTAATGAAATAGATACATTTTTGCTTACTATGGCTATGACAGCTCTTGGTATGGGAACTATTTTTTCTAAGTTTAAAGGCTTAGGTCTTGCTCCTCTTTATACAGCAGGAAGTATGTTTATTTGGCTTGTAGTTGGCGGATTTGTTGTGACAAAGTTGATCACAGACATTTTTTAAGTGCATCATTCAGTAAAAAAGTATATAATTTATAATAAAACAAACTAAAGGGGTTAAGAAATAGCATGTCACTTCTTCCAAGTAAACTTAACTCTTTTTGGCTTTGGAGAGAGGTCTCTTCTAAGTTAGGAGTCTCCAATCCTGCTTATAAATACTGGAAAGATACCTTAAGCATGAAGCTTAATAACAAGTATGTTTTTGTAAAAAAAGACACTCTTCCTTCCAAGCATCTACATGTTCAAGAGATACTTACTGACCTCTCTGGACATCTACCTATAAAATATGCTTCAGACCAACTTCATGTGAACGAGCACATATTTTCCTATGAGAAAATGAGACTTCATAAAGAGTTTGAATACAAGTTTGTAGAAGATGTAAAATTTGTTAATATCAAAAAGTTTTTTACTGAAAATGGAATTCGAGTTTCTAAAAACTCTTTAGTGCAATTAGGCAAACTAAAAGATTTAGAAATTAGTGTAGATAGTACATTTTATCGACTCAAAGATGATTACGCGATAGTAGTTTACGACTGATGAATACTTTTTTTATAGAGTTTAGAGATCCTCTCTTTTCAATTATTGTGTTTTTTGTAATTATTTTCATGATTACATTTTTTTCCTATTGGTGGAGTAGATATAAACGCAAAGAAGATTCAAAATACCTTGATAAGTTTTTAAAACAGTTTCAAGCTTTACCATCCAAAGAAGAATTAAATCTCTTAATATCTAGTGGTGAACTCTCTCAAAAATCATGGCTTTTACTCGCAGGATCTTATTTTAAAAGTGGTGACTACGAAAAAAGTATAGATATCTACAATGAGATACTAAGAGTCGGAAGTTTTAATGCAAAAGAGACAATGTTTCTTCTTGGAAAAACATACTTTAGAGCTGGATTTTTAGAGCGCTCTAAACAAATCTTTTTGGAAATACTTAAAAAAAATCCACGCACTCCTCAAGCGTTACACTATTTATTACTTGTTTATGAGTATATGAGAGACTATGGTTCAGCTATAGAAGTTTTAGAACCTCTTGACGAATTAGGTGAAGATGTTACACAGGAAAAAACTTATCTTAAAACACTTATGATACTAGCCGGAACTGAACTCTCAGCTCAAGAAAAAGCAGAGCATTTATTGTCTATTTATCATAAAACACATGAGATGACCTATCTTGTATTTGAGTATCTGTTTCGAGTGAATCCAGCTCTTGCTTGGACAAACTTTGATAGCTCTAAAAGTGAACTCTTAAGTGATATCTTTTGGCAGTTGGATTCTAAAGATTTAAATTTAGATATAATTTCAAAAAATGGCTACTTAAGAGAACTATATAGTGCACGTGGTGACCTTAAACTCGCTACTTCTAGTTCAATATTTGAGTTTGATATTTTAATAAAGCTAGAAAAAAAAGCAAACGTGACACTTGCTTCTGAGTATATTTGTGAGAACTGTAAGGTTGTGTACCCTTTTGTGTTTCATAGATGTTCTTCTTGTCATGCTATTGCTACTGCTAAAGTAGAGTGGCGACTGAGTAGAGACTATCATAAAGACTTTAGTGAAGAAAATAACTCTTTTCAGTGATGCTAATGAGACTCTTATTAAAACAGGAAAAAAAATGGCCAAAAATATAGAAATATTAGAAAAAAAAATCGGATATGAGTTTAAAGATAAAAAGCTTATTATCGAAGCGCTGACACATAAGAGTTATAAGCAGCCCTACGATAATGAGCGACTTGAGTTTTTAGGCGATGCTGTTCTAGATTTGATTGTCGGTGAGTATTTATTTATAAAATTTAGAAAATCAAACGAGGGTAAGCTTTCTAAGATAAGAGCATCTTTAGTAAATGAAACAGGCTTTGATAAGCTTGCACGCTATTTAGATTTAGGAGAGTATATTTTACTCTCGAATGCTGAAGAAAACAATGGCGGTAGAGAAAAGTCTTCACTTTTATCGAATGCTTTTGAAGCTATTATCGGTGCTATATATTTAGAAGCAGGTTTAAAGATAACACAGAAAATTGCAGTAGGTATTATTGAAAATAATTATGATGAAATATCACTAGATTCTCTATTTCGTGACTTCAAAACAACTTTACAAGAAATGACGCAAGCTAGTTTTGGTATAACACCTGAATATAAAGTTCTCTCAAGTCGTGGTCCAGACCACAAAAAAGAATTTGAAGTTGGCGTTTTTATTGAAGGTAAAGAGTATGCTAGAGCTGTAGGTAAGAGTAAGAAAATTGCACAACAAATAGCTGCAGAAGAAGCAGTAAAGCTACTTACAAAGGAAGAAAATGAATAGTTTTGGAATGAAATTACGTTTTAGTACTTTTGGAGAATCACATGGAAAAGCACTAGGTTGTCTCTTAGATGGAGTGCCTGCTGGACTTAAAATAGATGAAGAGTATATTCAAAGTGAACTTGATCGTCGTAAGCCTGGAAAAAGTGAATTTGAAACAGCTAGAAAAGAAGCAGATAGTGTAGAGATACTAAGTGGCGTTTTTGAAGGTTTGAGTACTGGTACCCCTATAGCAATGATTATTTACAATACAAACCAGAAATCAAAAGATTATACAAATATTAAAGATGTTTTCCGTCCAGGACATGCAGACTTTACTTACTTTCACAAATATGGAATAAGGGACTATAGAGGTGGTGGACGCAGTTCAGCACGTGAAACTGCCGCTAGAGTTGCAGCTGGTGCTATTGCTAAGCTTATGCTTAAAGAGTTAGATATTGAAGTTATGAGTGGTATCAGTGAGGTAGCTGGAATAGCTTCAGAAGTCTATAACTATGAGAGTGCTAAAAGCAGTATTATCTATGCATTGGATTCAAGTAAAGAGCAAGAACAAAAAGATGCTATTTTAAAAGCAAAAAATGCACACGACTCTGTAGGTGGTGCTTCTCGCGTGCTTATTAAAGGTGCTCCTATTGGATTAGGTCAACCATTGTATTATAAGCTTGATGCAGTTCTAGCCGATGCTATGATGGGCTTAAACGCAGTAAAAGCTGTAGAGATTGGTGATGGCGTTCTCAGCTCTCGTACACTTGGTTCTCAAAACAATGATGCAATTAGAGCTGATGGTTTTGAAACAAACCACTCTGGTGGTATTCTTGGTGGTATAAGTAATGGAGATGACATAGTTTTAAATGTCTACTTTAAACCAACACCTTCAATTTTCAAAGAACAGCATACTGTTACGACAAAGAATGAAGAGGTTGATTTTTCGCTAAAAGGTAGACATGATCCATGTGTTGCTATTAGAGGAACAGTAGTGTGTGAAGCTATGGCTGCTTTAGTGATTGCTGATATGCTACTTTTAAATATGGGATCATCTATGGAAGGAGTTACTAAGTACTATAAGTAAGTACTTAGTATAAATTTTTAGTAAGTTTTAACTCCACCAAGAGATTCTATAACTGAAGGGATTTCAGAATCCAACTGGTTTATTTTTTCAAGTTTTTCTTTATCTGTTATATTAAGTGCAGCGGCCCATGCACCAAGTGTTGGCATTCCTATGACTATTTTATTTTCCCCTGGCTTTATGTATGCATACATAGAACATGGTGCAAACATTGCTGCTTTTGGTAGAGGGTCTTTTCCATCAAATATAGTGTATGAAAATGGAATATGACAAAGTGACCAGACTACATAATGGCTAAAACTTGGAAGAACATCAGCCTCAGTATTGAGACTAAACTTCATATTGTAATAACCGGCTATTATATATCCTTTTGTTTCAAACTCTGATTCAAATGTTTCTTGAAACTCATCAAAAAAATCATCTATATCCTCTGGTTCTTCAAAAGGAATCTCAAAAGTCATCATGCTATCTTTAGCATAACCATGTAGCTTTGTATAAGTCTTTTTAGCTTTAAATGTTTTTTCTATTTCAGCATCTAGTGGTTTAAACATTTCTACAAAACTTTTTCTAACTTCAGGATCACTTATCTGTAGTATATCCAGTGCAGCTTCTGGCATTATGTGTGTTATAACTGTTTTACCATCAGCTTTTTTTCTATATATTACAAGATTAAAAGGTGTAAAACCACCTAGTTTTGGTTCTTTATTAAAGAGTGGTCTTGCAACATCGTCATTAATAAGAGAAGAGAAAGAGAGCTGTTCTAGTGCAGTTTCTCCAACTTGTTGTTCATAAACATTGTTGACATTATGGTGAGCATCATTAACAAAAAAACCTATCTTTGCTAAGGGCTTGTTTGTAAAGTCAAAAAACTTTTGATCCGTGTTCTCATCAGTAGTTTCAAGTGTATACTCAACAGCTAGCTTTGTGTTAGAACTTGGCTGAAAAACCTCTTTGGCTTGTGAGATTGATATAAGAGAGGCACTAATAGCTAGTGTGGTAAATAAGTGTTTTAACATGTAAAATCCTTTGTAATAAAATAAAAAATCTCTAATTAGCTTCTTTACTCTACTACAGAGTACTACTTGAGAATCAACTCAAGTAGTTTGTGCAGTAAAAAAGGTTTACTCTATCATACCGTTAACGATGTCTTCAATCATACCTTGTGCCTGACGAAGGGGTTGAATTGATTCTTCATCTTCTATATCAAGAGTTGTAATCCAGTTTTCAACTGATAAAAAGCCTAAGTGCATTTTGTTGTCACCTGTTTTTTTATAAATATAAAATGAACATGGAGCCCATGCACCTGCTTCAGGATGTAATTTAGAAACAGGATAAATTACATCAAATTTACAGATAGAGTATGTATGATAAAAGTCATAAACACCTGTGTAACCAGCATCATCAAAAATCTCTTCTTGAAGGTTAGTATAGTTTGGAAGTAAGAAGCCTAATGGTTCTAACTCAGCTTCAAATTCAGCTTCAAACCCTTCAATAAAATCAATTGGATCTTCTCCGTCTAAATCTACTTCAGCTACAAAGTCAGTTGCTAACGTTTTGTTAGGAAATTTTACAGTGTAGTCAAGTTCTTTAAAGTGACCACTTGGCATTGCTTTTTTAAGTGCTGCTTGGATAAGAGCAGCATATTCAATTAAATCTGGATCAGTTACAGGAACACCTGTAGCTCTTGCCATACCGTGAATACTTAATGTTGATACATTCATTGTTTTAGCTTCATCATCTGACCATATTGACATTGTTAAAGGTGTAAGAGCACCAAAATTAGGGTACTTCTTTACTAGTTTAAGTGTCAAGTCTGAATTACTAAACATTGCTAAGTTATACACTTTGTAGTGTAACTTATTATTAAACCTTAAAGCAAAAGGCTTGTTCATATCATTGTTTCCTGCAATTGTAAGACCAACAGCATCAAAACCAGCTTCTACAGTCTTTGTCGTAATTGCACCATCTGTATTTGGAGCAGAAAATACTTGAACATTTTGTATTTTCTTCGGTTTAGCTGGAGCAGCTTCAGTTGCATTACAACCAATTATTGATAATGCTACTAGTGCAGCAATAACGAGTGAGTACATTTTTTTCATTCTTCTTCCTTTTTTTAATTTGTAATAGCACTTTAACATCATTTATATATAAAATATATTAATAATTTAAAATTTCTACTTTATCACCTAAAGCAATTGTAGCAGAACCTGATATCACCTTAGCAAAGATGCCTCTATCATTCTTAAGTAGCTTAGGTAGCTTATTGTTTATAGTTGACAAGCCTTTGCATAAGGTGCAATTTTGAGTTATTTCTAGTTTGACTCCTGATATACTCAGAATATCACCAGAAACTAAAGAATATGGATTTATATCAATAAGTATATTTTCTCCTAGTAGACCTTTTTCAAGATTTATTCCGGAGTTTTTGCTAAGTTCATAACTCTCTTGAGATGTTATTAAAATAGCTCTTTGTGAGTTCTTTGCATAAAACTTATCATTTACAATACCATTTTCATCTACTGTAATTTGTGTTACAGCCTCTCGTTTTTTATCTATGTCATCTTTTGTAATGAATAGTTCTAGTACTTTACCTGTCATATCTTCTTTCATTATAATTAAATACTTCCTTTTTCATCTTATCTAACAAGTTGCAAATACATTATTCTTATTTTAGTAGAAATATTAGTCAAAAAGTTTGGGGTTTTATGAAAAAGAGGAGTTTAGTATATTGATTGCATTTTGTTACAATCTTACTATGTAGAGTGAGAAGTGCTTTACACTTCTCATAACAAGTAAAAATTACTTGATTTTCGCACTACCTTTTCCTGTATTACCCTTACGGTCTGTCCAAACCATTTTAACTTTATCACCTTTTGCTCCAATACCTTGGAACTCAAATTTAAAGATAGGGTTTTTAGATAAAAATTGACTTGTTGATGAATCTAAAACAGTTTCACCATTTACAGTTGCACTAAGGTGAGTGATGAAGTTTGCATCATCTCTGTTACCTGTCTTCTTTTCCATTTGGTTATATGTGCTCATGTCATGTTTAGCCATAGCTTTAACTTTAACAACGCCTTTTTTTAGTTTTGCTTTTACTCTTATACCAGCCATTTTATTTCCTTGTATATTATTATTTTATTTGAAAATGAAAAAAGGGATTAACCTTCACATCCACCAAGTGCAACATCTAAAGTCTGTTTTGCAGCATAAAGCTTACCATCTTCACCTTCTACTACAACTGTAATAGTTCCTGGTTTAGCCATTTTGATTTTAATATCATAGTTATTTACAGAATATTTAGTTACTGAGTAAACAATAACTGCTGCTTCAGGGTTAGCATCTTGAAATACTGCTATTGTTTTTGCAGGTACTTTTGTTGAAAAGTTTACTGGAATTGCACCACCACTACTTGCAACAGCTTTTTTACCACTGTTATATGCTTCACCAGCCGCTTTTAAGTATACACTATCATTTTCGATGAGTGTAGTTGTACCATACATAGCTTTGATAGCATCATCAACTGTGTGTGCCGACCAAACATTTGGCTTAAGTTTTCTAAAATCTTCTGCTTTAACACTTGCAGGCACAACAGCTAAAGCTAATGCACCTAAAGTCATACTTAAAAATTGTCTTCTTTCCATAATTAAATCCTTTATTACTTATTTACTGTTGTTGATCATATAGTCAACTACTGATTTGAAATCTGCATCTGATAAGCTTGATCCACCTTTAGGAGGCATACCATTGATACCATTGATACCATTACTATAGACTTTGTCTATTCCTTTTGTCATCACTGCAGCCCAAGCATTAGCATCGCCAACAGCTGGTGCACCCATACTTGTATCTGCATGACACATCATACATGCTTCTTCATATTGAGCTTTAGCTCCACCACCAGCATTTTCAACTTCTGGAAGTGTTCTTTCTGTCGCCATTGGTGGCAAGAACTCTGAAATACCAGCACCTGCAATACGAGTTACTTTAGCAGTAGGCTCTTTACAGTTAGTCATACAACGCTCACTAGGTTTTACTTTATATGCACCGAAATTTTCTGGGTTTGCATAAAATGCTCTAACATCGTCTAGTCCAGTAGGGCCATCTATGTTTGGTTCAAAACCTTTATCATTTGGCATATCAATTTTAAGCATTAATTCGCGATTAAGTACAAATTCTTCATCTATAACTTCTCCATCAACTTCAATTTCATTGATATTAAGAATGTAAGCAGTAAGCGCATATGTTTCATCCGTGCTAAGTGTTTTACTCATTGGATGTGGCATACCATCTCTAATGTACCACCATAGAGTACTAACTTTCGGCCAGTATGAACCAAAAACACGTGTTGGTCCATCGCCTTCTGCATTGCGGTATCTGTTATTTGTTAGAGTTTTTTGTAACTCATAAGCATTTCCTTTTGAAAGTGCTGGATATCCACCACCACCTGAACCAAAGTCGCCATGACACATAACACATTGTGCTTCATATAAAACTTCACCATCTTCAGAAGAACCTTCACCTTCAGGTAAACCAGTTCCATCAGGCATAACATCAGTATTCCAAGCTTTTAACTCATTTGGTGTTGGTGTGCGACCATTGAAAATTTTAGGAGCATCAGCTGCTACTTGTGGATTTACATAGTATGGACCAGTTTTATCATTTACAACTGGGTACATTAATCCACCATCAATAGTAGGTTTTCCATTTACAGTACTTGCACCTTCTGGCTCTGCAGCTCCTGGTACACAACCAACTGCTAGCATTGCTACTGTTGCTGCTACGGAAGCAGATATAATTAATTTACGATCTAATTTGAACATGATTTACCTCTCCTGTAGCTGTCACTTCCCAAGTTTCTACCGCATTTCTGTGGTATACAGATTCAACACCCATAATTTTAGTTTCTTGGTCAATAGTTGGTTGAATATATCCTGCATCATCCATAGCACGTGATGTCAACAGAAGTTGTTCACCTTTTTTATATGTATGCATATAGCTCCAACGAGTCCATGATTTTGGAAGTACTAAACCTTTCAATTTAGCTTCAACATAGTTGTCACCACCATCAAAAGATAAATCTACACCCGTAATAGTTCCCATACCTGACCATGCAAGACCTTCAATTTCAACAATGTCTCCATCTTTAAGATGAGTCCATGGAATCTCTGGTGATGGTGAAGTTACAGTTGAGTTTACCTCATTTGCATAAAAGTGCTGTATAGCCTTACCTGACGGTTTAAGTGCAGTATACTTTGAAGTCTCTTCTTTACAGTACCATGGTTCTGATGAAAATTCTAAACGCTTGAGCCATTTTACACATAAGTTTCCTTCCCAACCTGGAAGTAATAATCTTACTGGGTAACCTTGCTCTGGACGTAATGCTTCACCATTTTGTCCCCAAACTATCATAGCATCATCTAGTACTTTGTCTACTGGTACAGTACGACCCATTTCTGAGTTGTCAGAACCTTCAGCAAGCATCCATAAAGCTTCTTTTTTAAGACCTAGGTCTGCAAGAATAGTTTTAATATAGACACCAGTCCACTCAGCAGAACTCATAAAACCTTTTGCAAATTGTACAGAGTTAAATTGAGGACCTCTCCATTCTTGACCACCATTTGCTGGACATTCAATGAAGTGTGTACGAGTTACACTTGGGTATCTTTTTAATTGTTCTAAAGTTAGAACAATAGGCTTTTCTACTAAACCGTGAATCATCAAACGATATTCATTTGGATTTACATGTGCTGTCCCACCGTGAGAACGCGAGAAAAATAGTCCATTAGGAGTGATAATTCCCATTGATTCATGAATAGGAGTTACTGCAATAGAAGCTCGATAGTTTCCTGATGCAAGTAGCTTTGTATTTCTTCTTGTTACATTGTGCTCGTATGCAGATGGAATTCCGTAAAGATTCTTTGTTACAGGATCACCCCATTTTTGCCCCCATGATACATGGTGCATTATAGCTGGGTCATCTGCTCTTGCATTAGATGATATGAGAGAAGTTCCAGCAAGTGCAGTCACAGAAAGTGCAGCTGTTTTTCTGAAAAAATCTCTTTTGCTAACATCAACTTCTTGATTAGATTTTTTGTTATCCACATTGTCTCCTTTGATAGATTATGCTTCTAGTTATTTTATTTTATAGATACTTTGATTAATAATTCCAAAGTGTTTTTACGATTCAATTATGCCATTTTATACTTAATTATAAATATAGCTCAGTCATTAGTATACTAAAAAATAAGATAATGAAGCGATAACAAAACTTCTTGGTATCACAAATTCGTTACTAATTGAAACATTAAAATGTTAACTAGATTGAATGATATTGTAGAGAATAATTATATTTATTTATGGGGGTTATATTATGTCGTTTAGATTGCTTTTTCTACAATTCCTAAAATGAGATATGTATCATTCGTCTTATCTATATAGAATGGAATAATGAAATTCTCGTGTACTATATCTTTGATGTTCTCGTCATCAAAATAGATAGACTTTTTATACTTAGTGGCTTTAGTAGGTAAGTTGATTATAATCGTATCTAAGTAGGATTTGAATTTTTTCGTTGCAGAAATATCTTCTTTTAGAAAATCTTCTAATAATGATTTTAATTGCATCTCATAAAGTTCACTACAAACAATTCTCATTATTTTGCCTTCTCTAAAAGCCAAGTATTGATTTCTCTCATACTTATTGCATAATCTTTACTTGGATAAGAGTTAGATAAGTACTTATCTAACTCTTTTTGCATCTCTTTTTGAACATTTGTATTTATAGTATTCATATTATTCTTTTACTAATGGATTTCCATAAAGTGCATTTTGTTCTTCAGAAAAAGATTTAATGTCATCTACTGCATCTTCATATACAGTTACTTTTTCTTCATCACTCTCTTCTTCTTCTGCTGCTACCACTGCATCATTGAGCCACTCTTCCATAGTATAAGCTTTAAAAGGCATCCCATGATTATATGTGATTTCTCCACCTAGTTTTCCTTGATATAGTGTAGCACCAGTAGCTGCTAAGAGAAGAATAACTGCAATTACTTCAATAGTAAAGTTTTTCATTTTACAGCCGGCAATCTTAATAAGTGCAATAATTCCCATAGCGATTGCTAAATATTCACCTAAATCTTTATGGTCCATAAGAGTTGTTTTACCATCTTTGCTTAAGTAGTCGTATATCTCTGGACCAGCTTGCGAGCCTGTGTACCAAACGCCAATCATCGCTAATGCGGCAAATAAAAACAGACGAGATGAAATTTTTGACATTCCTTCGCTTTTTGTAAACAGATATATTAGCCCAAAAACTAAGGCTACGATTGGTAAGACTATTGCGAAGTGTGCGGTTGCAGGGTGTAACATGATATTATCCTTTAAATTTAATGTATCTAAGCGGTTTGATTATAATAATTTATTATTTAAACAAAGCTTTTATTTTTTATCTATGGCGTTTTTGGCAGTTTTAATTGCACTTCCAAGAGCAACTTTAGCAACACCCCAAGCCTCTTTCCCCATGCGTTTTGCCTCTTGTGCTCTTGGAGAGTTCATAGCGGAATCTGCTTTTCTTACTGCAGTTTTTGCAAACTCTGAAAATCTTTCTTTCATGACATCTGCTGTCTCTTTGGAGATATGTACTAGTTCTTCAAGGTCGTAGCGCATCTCTTTATTGATATCAAGAAGAAGTTTTCTTGTCTCTTGTGAACTTTCTGAAGCTTGCGTAGTTATGACTTGAGAGAAGAGAGTATCTGTTTGGTTAAGATCTTCTATTATGGTATCGTAATCTTCTATAAGAATATGCTTTGCTTCTACTGGCATATATGCTAAACGTTGTTTAAATCTATCTATAGAACGCACAAGACCAGAACGCATTCCTTTGAGTGTGGCATTGAGTATCTCTTGTGCTTTTGTTGGAGTGGCCTCTGCTACATCAATAGCCGAAATTAAAATAGTAGAAAGAATTTTTCTAATTCGTATAGTGTTTAATGAACCCTCTTTAATAGACTCAAAAGTTATATCTTTGATCACTTCTATAATTGAATCTCCGATATCATTATCTTTCTCTTTTTCTAGTGCAGTAATAATTGCAGACTCAACCATTTCACTTAAAATCTCATATAAGTCTATAGATTGAAGTTTAACTTGATGGAGTTTTGAGAGTGCTAATTCAGAAGATAACTCTTGTTCCATGATATCAAAAATCTCATATTTTTTGTTTTGAAGTTCATCAGATTTTCGCTCTATAGAACGCTCAATAGCATCTTTTTGAGCTAAAAGCATCTCCAAATCAGATTTGAGCATTGATGTTTCAATATCAATTACTGAAGTAGTTAATGTTCTCATGTCAGCTAAAGAAAGTTCATTACTGTTGACTGCTTCATCTCTAAAGAGTGTTGCGACTCTTTTTTGAAGAGTTTTTAATCTTTTATTGTAAATATTGCTGATGTTATCGTTAAATTGTGTATCACTCATATTTTCTCTCCTTTAGAGTACCATCTTAATATCTTGATGCTTTTTAAGAGCCTCAAAAATAAATGTTCTGTCATCTTCATTATGAACCAATAAGTCAAGATTCATACTTACGTATTTTCCAGTTTTAGATTTATTTGATGGAGTGAGCTTATGGTCTCTTTCATCTATCACATCTTTAATAGCTTGTTGTAAAGCTTCCTTTTCACTTGCTATAAGTTTGTAACACCAGTTACATGGGTACTCTAAAACTACTTTTTTATCACTATCGTTTAAAATCTCCATTTTTACCTCCTGACTTTTCTTCTAGTTGTACATTTTTTATAATCATACCTTTATCAATAGCCTTTACCATATCGTAAATAGTTAGGAGGCCAACACTAACACCTGTAAGTGCTTCCATCTCAACACCAGTTTGTCCTGTTAGTTTTGTGCTTACAGTCAGTTTAAAACCGGGCAACTGAGGAAGCTCTTCCACATCACAGTTGATGCCACTTAAGTTTAGAGGATGACACATTGGAATGAGAGTACTTGTCTGTTTTACACCCATGATTGCAGCTATTACTGCTGTTTGTAAAACTGGACCTTTTTTATTGTTATGACTTACTATATTTGTATAGGCTTCATTTGACATCTCTATAATGCCACTGGCTATGGCAACTCTAGTAGTTTGGTTTTTATCACTTACATCAACCATTTTTGGTCTTTGGTTCTCATCTAAATGTGTGAGTGTCATGGGCTCTCTTTTAATTGTATTGATAATATTATAGCAAAGAGGTGTTAACTTTTAAGTAAGAGTAAAGCCTCTTGGTATTCGTGTGGGTGATTCATATTTAAGAAAGCTTTTTCATCTTTAAAGTGGATGTAATTTGTTTTGGCATTTTTGAGTAAAAAACCTAGTTTATGCGAATCGTTGTTTTGCATTTCAAGGAAAGTTTTAAAAAGTGAAGAGTGGTAGATACCACACATTGGTTCTATTCCTCTGTCTGTAGTTGCTATAGTTGCATCATAAATATCCTTATCAGCTTGGATAAGAGCATCTATTTCTTCTTCACCTATAAAAGGTGAATCAACACTTATGACAAATATTTTCTCTGTATTTAATTGATGAAACGCAGCTATAAATCCTGCCGTTGGAGCATAAGAAGTTTTTGTATGGGGTTCATCAAGGATATAGTTGGCACTAAAATTGAATTTCTTTTCATCTTTAGTAGAAATATAAACATTTTTGAAAATTTTTGAAAGTCTTAAGTATTGGTATTCTGTGAGTGTAGAAAATGTAGAGAAAGGAAGAAGAGCTTTGTCTTCTCCCATCCTACTACTTTTACCACCTGCGAAGATAATGCAGGGGATATCGTATTGCATTATTTTCTAGTAAGTTCTGCTTCTATACGTCTGTTCTCAGCACGACCTTGAGCAGTTTTGTTATCAGCGATTGGATTAGCTTCACCTGCACCTACTGCTGTAAGTTGTTTTGCATTAACTCCTTTAGCTTTTAAGTCAGCTACTACAGCTTGTGCACGTTTTTCTGAAAGCTTTTGGTTGTAAGACTCACTTCCTCTACTGTCAGTATATCCAACAATTTTAGCACTGTAGTTAGGGTATGTAGTTAAGAATTTTGCATATTTATTTAAAACTTCTTGAGATTCACTTTTAATAACCGCAGAGTCGTTTTCAAAGTTAATATGTAAGTTTACTTTCACTGGACAACCATCACTGTTTACTGCTTCACCTAGAGGAGTATTTGGACATTTGTCTTTAGAGTTTAAAACTTTATCTTTGTCATCATCTCCATCAATTTTACATCCTGTTTCATCAACTTTTGTTCCAGCTGGAGTGTTAGGACATTTGTCATTTGCATCGATTACACCATCTTTGTCAGAGTCTAAAGCACATCCAGAAGCATCAACTGCTACACCTGCTGGTGTATTAGGACATTTGTCTTGTGAGTTTAAAACACCATCGTTATCATCATCGCCATCAACGACAACAACAGCAGCAACTACTTCTTCTTCAACTACTGGTGCAGCTTTTTGTTCTTGTGCACCAAATGAATAAGTAAGACCAGCCATAGTTACAAGATTGTTATCTGCAAAACCTGAGTTGTTAGTGTTTGGCTTAGCCATATAGATTGCTTCAAGTTTAAGTGCTAGGTAGTCTGTAAAAGGTACTTTTACACCCGCTCCAGCATCAAGAAAGAAACCGTTTTCATTGTCGGTTATTTCATTAGTTACTTTTTCATAACCAAGACCAGCTTTTGCAAAAGGAATAACCATACCTACAGCATCAAATGTATAAACACCATTAAATGCACCACGCATGATACGTGTATCTCCTCCAGTTTTATAATCTACACCTTGAGAGTAGAGAAAAGAGAGCTCAGGACTTATTTTTGAATCTGCAGAATTAGCTTGAACTTCAAGACCTAAAACTGGGTAACCATCATCTTTAATGTTGAGGTTTCCTTCAGCAAAGTTATATCCTACCATTGGAGATACTTCAAATTTGTACTCCTCAGCAATAGCAAATGTTCCAGCTATTAAAGCCGGGATTAGTAATAATTTTTTCATTTTTTTCCTTTTTTTGTGTTAAACGTTATTGAAATAATAACTAAAAATCGTGAATTTCTAGTGATTTTATCTTGGATCTGTAATATAACCTGTAATTGCAGAAATTGCAGCTACTGCAGAGTTTGCTAAGTAAACCTTAGAACTTCTACTTCCCATACGACCAACAAAATTTCTGTTTGTAGTTGAAACAGCAACTTCCTCATCACCTAAAATACCCATATATCCACCAAGACAAGCACCACAAGTTGGGTTTGATACAACTCCACCAGCATCGATGATGATATCCATGTAGCCAAGTTTATAGGCTTCTTTAAGGATTTTTTGTGTTCCTGGAGTTACGATAAGACGAACATCTTCGTGTACTTTTTTACCATCTAAAATTTCAGCAGCAGTTTTAAGGTCACTTAAACGCCCATTTGTACATGAACCTATAAACGCTTGGTCGATTTTGATTTTATCAGCAACTGCTTTTGACACAGGATGCCCATTTGATGGTAAAAATGGATATGCAATTACAGGTTCAAGTGCTGCAACATCAATATCAAGTACTAAACAGTAAGTAGCATCTTCATCTGAGTAGTGAATACGAGGCTCACGTGCTAATGGTTTATCTGCTAAAAATTCAGCTGTTACTTCATCGTAAGCAACAATTCCATTTTTTGCACCCGCTTCAATTGCCATGTTACACATAGAGAATCTATCATCCATTGTAAGGTGAGCAATTGTGCTTCCTGTAAACTCTAAGGCTTTATAGAGTGCACCATCTACACCGATAAGACGGATGATTTCTAAGATGATGTCTTTACCTGTTGTGTGCTTATTTGGTTTTCCACTCAAGTTTACTTTGATAGTTTCAGGAACTTTAAACCAGTTTCCCCCAGTTATCATAGCAAACGCGAGGTCAGTTGAACCCATTCCTGTTGAGAAAGCTCCAAGTGCTCCGTGTGTACAAGTGTGTGAATCAGCACCGATGATAACATCACCTGGAACTACAAGACCTTTTTCTGGAAGAAGTGCATGTTCGATTCCCATATCTTTTTCATCAAAGAAGTTTTTCATACCGTGTTTTTTTGCAAACTCACGAGAGATTTTTGCTTGATTTGCTGATGCGATATCTTTTGCTGGAATAAAGTGATCTAAAACAATAGAAAATCCATCAGGATTTGCTAGTTTAGTTGCCCCGCTGAGGTTAAACGCAGAGATAGAGATAGGTGTTGTAATATCATTTCCAATTACCATATCAATGTCAGAGCGAATAATCTCGCCAGCATAAACTTCATGACCAACATGTTGTGAAAATATTTTTTCTGTAATAGTTTGACCCATAGTCTGAACCTTTTTCTGTAAATAATGCCGCGATTATAGCATAAGAGATTTAAAGAAAGTTTTTGCTTTTTATATTAAATTCTCTGAAGCAGTTAGTAGAATCACAGCCTAAGTTTATGTAAACTATATTTCGTACTTGATTGCTTTTTTTGTAAATTCTATAGAACAAAAAAACATTGCCATAAAGATTGGGTTGAATGTGACATTTTCATCTTCTAGTGTTTCAAAAACTTTAAAGTTGAAGCCTGGACCGTCATTTGGGTTTTGTGGAGTTACTATAAACTCTATAGGCGAAAGTGTTCTAATCATATTTAAAATATTTTTCTTTCTTTTTTGATTCTCTACATTAAGTATGTTAAAATCTGGGTTTTCAGAACTTTTATGTTCGTCTAAAATAGATTGGATTAAATCTGTTTTGTCTTTAAAGACAACCTTGTTCCATTTAATAATAGTATTGTTAGAGGCAACTTGAGAGTTTTTCTCAGACAGAGCATGAGGTTTTTTTGACTTCATAGCCTCAATAAGAGCTAAAAGAGGATTGGTTCCTCCAACATTGCTTGCGGCTTTGACCATAAAGAGGTGTATAAGAGCTTTTGTATCACTAGTTTGTTTGTTGAAATTGCACATGAATGTTATATCCTTAGGTAAGAAATAGTATTATATCATTATTCTACTCTGTTTTAATTCTTAAGCGAAAAGTGCCATCAGTTTACCTTAAGCCAATCGTAATAACAAAGCTATTATCATGTCAAAACTAAAAGAGGACAAAAATTGTCTGATTTAAAAAGAGTGAGAATCATTCTTAACAAAAGAGGTATAAAATGCAAGTATATTTAGATAACAACGCAACTACAATGTGTGATCCACAAGTAGTAGAAGCAATGCTACCGTACTTTAGCGAGCAGTATGGAAATCCAAACTCGTTACACAAATTTGGTTCATCAATTCACCCTGCGATTATGAATGCAATAGATCAAACTTACACTGCTTTAAACGCAGCAGATAGCGACGACATTGTATTCACATCTGGTGCAACTGAATCAAATAACTGGGTAATTCAATCAACATGGGTTGATCAAATTCTTCATGGTGATAAAAATCATATTGTTACAACTGAAGTTGAACATCCAGCAGTTTTAGCTACATGTAAATTTTTAGAAGATCAAGGTGTTAAAGTTACTTATCTTCCAGTAAATCATGAGGGTGTAGTAGAAGCACATACTGTTAAAAGTTTCATTACTGAGAAAACTGCACTTGTAAGTATTATGTGGGCTTCAAATGAGACTGGTATGATTAACCCTATTAAAGAGATTGGTGAGATTTGTAAAGAAAAAGGTGTACGTTTTCATACAGATGGCGTTCAAGCTATTGGAAAGATTCCAGTTGATTTACAAGATGTGCATGTAGACTTTATGTCTTTTTCAGCACACAAATTTCACGGACCTAAAGGTATTGGGGGTCTTTATATAAAAGATTCTCAAGCACTTTCTCCACTACTTCATGGTGGATCACAAATGGGTGGACGTCGTTCAGGTACTCTCAATGTTCCTTATATCATTGGTATGGGAAAAGCTCTTGAGCTTGCGACACAAAACATTCAAGCTACTATGGCTTCTATTCGTGCTAAACGCGACCGTTTAGAAGATGCACTTTTAGAGCTTAGTGATACTTTTGTTGTTGGTGATAGAAATAACCGTACACCAAACACTATTCTTATCTCTATTAAGGGTGTTGAAGGTGAAGGTATGCTTTGGGACTTAAACAACGGTCAAATTGGGGCATCAACTGGTTCAGCTTGTGCATCAGAGGATTTAGAAGCTAACAGTGTTATGCTTGCAATCGGTGCAGATAATGAGCTTGCTCATACAGGTATAAGACTTTCACTTTCGCGTTTTACTACAGATGCTGAAATTGATTATGTGATATCACACTTTAAAGGTGCAGTTGAGAGACTTAGAAGTATCTCAAGTTCTTTTGCAATGCAAAAGCCAACAGAGGGTGGAGAGGTTCAAGAGTGTGAACTTCATCACCATTAAGAAATAGATTAACAAATTATATTAGGAGAACGACATGGCAAAAGCAGATATGATGGGAGCATCTTTATGGGATGCATACTCAAATAAAGTAACAACACTTATGAATAACCCTCAGCACCAAGGAGAAATCTTTGAAGCAGATGCTGAAGGACGTGGTAACAAGCTTATTGTTGCAGATTTTGGTGCAGAGTCTTGTGGTGATGCAGTACGTCTTTACTGGGAGATTGATCCTAAGAATGACAAAATTATAAACTCAAAGTTTAAATCTTTTGGATGTGGTACAGCTATCGCATCTTCAGATGTTATGACTGAGCTTTGTATTGGTAAAACAGTTGATGAGGCTGTTAAGATTACAAACATTGATGTTGAGCTTGCTCTTCGTGATACGCCGGATGTTCCAGCTGTTCCACCTCAAAAAATGCACTGTTCAGTTATGGCTTATGATGTTATCAAAAAAGCTGCTGGACTTTACAAAGGTGTTGATGCAGATAGTTTTGAAACTGAGATAATCGTTTGTGAATGTGCTCGTGTTTCACTTGGTACACTTCAAGAGGTTATTAGATTAAATGACTTAACAACAGTTGAGCAAATCACAGACTACACTAAAGCTGGTGGGTTCTGTAAGTCTTGTATCAAACCTGGTGGACACGAAGCTATGGATTACTACCTTGTAGATATCTTAGCGGACACTAGAAAAGAGATGGAAGAAGAGAAGATGAAAGCTGCTGCTGATGCAAAAGCTGCAGGTGGTGGTAAGTTTGAAGATATGACTCTTGTACAACAAATTAAAGCTATTGATGCAGTGATTGATGAGAATGTTCGTCAATTCTTAATCATGGATGGTGGAGATATGGAGATTATTGATATCAAGAAAAATGATGAGTATTATGATGTATATATCAGATATCTTGGTTCATGTGATGGTTGTGCTTCAAGTTCAACTGGAACTCTTTATGCAATCGAGTCTACACTTCAAGAAAAACTTTCAAAACAGATTCGCGTTTTACCAATCTAGTTTTTCTTCTCTATCGGTACTGGGCTTCTCCAGTGCCAAAATTTATAACATCAATTTCCTCAACTTCAGTTATAATTACACAAACAATTTTTTCCTAACAACATAGCAACATTGATACTGAGAAATATACCTTAGATAGACATTCATCAATGTTAAAAGATCACTTTTATCATCTTGGCTATAAGGGGATTAATTTTCCATGTACGAAGTGCTTTACTCAAATATTACAGATGAGCTTGTAAACAATGGTTATATTATTGTTAAAAAGGCTTTAGGTCTCGAACTCAACAAAAGTTTGCTTATGCTTTGTCAAGATGAGATTGGTTTTTCTCAAGCTGGAATTTCAGCTGCAAATAATGTACATACGAACAGTTTAAAACGCAGAGATAGCACTCGTTGGCTTGATGAAGATATGCATGCACAGAGTGAATTTTTAGCTTTTGCAAAAGGTTTGCAGCTTTACTTAAACCGTCATCTCTATCTTGGGCTTAGTTATTATGAAAGTCATTTTGCCATCTACAAAGAGGGTGACTTTTATGAGAAGCATCTTGATGTCTTTGCAAACTTCAAAAACCGAGTGGTGACGACAGTCTATTATCTCAATGAAGAGTGGACTCCAGGTGATGGAGGAGAGTTACTTATCTATGATATTGAAGGAAATCTGATACAAAAAGTGATACCAGAGTCTGGTACTTTAGTGATTTTTTTAAGTGAAAGATTTCCACATGAAGTATTGCCAGCGAAGAAAAAACGCCACTCAATAGCAGGATGGTTTAGAATAGATAAAATTGCTGTGTAGAAGGAATTATAATGCAGAAGTTAGACTTTGTAGAGTTAGGGGGAACACTTTTTGTCCCCGCTATTCATAAAGATTTAGAAGCGATACTCCTCTACAACAAATACCCAAAATTAAAAAGCCTTGTCATTGATACTGAAGATGGCTTAAATGAAGTCTCCCTACAAAATGCACTTACAATCATTCAAACACTTTTACCAAAGATAAAAAATCCAAAATTACATATATTTTTAAGACCGCGAGATTTAGAGACTTTAGAAGTTTTTTTAGAGATGGAAGCTATACAAAATATAAAAGGTTTTGTACTCCCTAAGTTTTCTCTACAAAACGCCAACGCCTACATGAAAGTCTTACAAAACACACAACATCTCATCATGCCAAGCATAGAAGGAGATGAACTTTTTGATGCTAATAAGCTAAGAGAACTAAGAGATGTAATCATAAAACATAAAGAGAGAGTCGTGCTTGTGCGTTTTGGACTTGAAGATATGCTCTCGCGTTTAGGTATGCGAAGGTCTTGTGAAGAGTCTCTTTTTGATTTGAGTGCTCCAAATTTTATTTTAGGTAATTTTATTGCCACTTTTAAAAGTGTAGGTTTTGGAATTAGTGGTGGCGTTTACCCTTGTTTTGAAGATAGTGAAGGCTTTATAAAAGATGCTAAACGCGATATAAAAGAGGGTCTTTTTTCTAAGACTATAATACATCCAAATCAAATAGAGCTTTTAAATGAAATTTATAGGGTCTCACAAAAAGAATTTTCTGAAGCACAAAGTATTATAAAAAGTAATGAAGCTGTTTTTTCACTTACTAAAAAAATGGCTGAAAAGAGTACAATGCAGGGACATTCAGAGTTTATCATTAAAAGAGCAAAGTTTTTTGGTACTCTATAAAGCGAAACTAAAAATAAATAATGCTATATAATATTACTTTATGCTCACTAATACAAGCTATAATTCCAAAATATAAAGGAGATTAGTTATGGAACATGTACGCATTGGTAGACAGCCAATCTTAGACAGTAATTCTCACTTAAGTGCTTATGCCCTTATGTACAGAGAAGATACAAAACATAATTATAGTAGTGCTTCTCTTATTAGTAACGTTTTAAACAAATTTGGTACTGAGTCTTTACTTGGTGATAAGAGAGCATTTATAACGATTGATGCTAAATTTTTACTTCACGATTTGATACTTAGTATTCCAGGAGAATTTTTTATTTTTTCACTTGACAGTACGATTGAGATTACTGAAAAAGTTATAGAAAGAGTTGAGCTTTTATACTCTAAAGGTTATTTACTTTCAATTGAGCATTTAAATTTTAATGATGAAGTTATTGAAAAATATGAAGCAATTTTAAATAGAGTTTCATTCGCTAAGATAGATATTCGTGAGGATATTGATGTTCATATCAAACCTACTATTGCAAAGCTAAAATCTTCTGGAATAACTGTAGTAGGCGATAATATTTATGACTCCCTGCAGTTTGATAAAGCAAAGGAGTTTGGTTGTGATTGGTATCAAGGTTACTACTTTGCAGAGTTGAAAATAGTAGAAAATGAAAAGTATGAGGCATCATACATGGAAGTATTAAAGCTTTACAGACTTTTAATGGACGATGTAAGTATTGACGAGATTACAAAAGAGTTTGAGAAAAACTATGAGATTACAGTACAACTTCTTCAGTTTATAAACTCAGGTGCTTTTCACTTTAGAAAAAGAATCTCCTCGGTACACCATATCTTAGTTCTTGTCGGCCGTGTACCCTTAGCACAATGGCTGATGCTGATGATTTACTCGAAGTCCATCTCTTCAGGCGATAAAAGATCACCACTTATGCTTATGGTTAAAAACCGCACAGAACTTATGGAAAACATCTTAAAAACACTTAAACCTGAAGCTGGAAGTAATATGCTCGGTGAGGCTTATTTTGTAGGCGTTTTATCTTTAATAGATACTCTTTTTAATACAAAACTAGAAAATATACTCGTTCAGATGAATATCTCAGCTGATGTTGAAGCAGCACTCCTTCAAAACGAGGGAATTTTAGGCGAGATATTGACACTTATCAAAAAGATTGAAGAGTTTGATACACAGGCTGCAGTAGATTTTGAACAAAAGCACAATCTATCAAAAGGTGTACTCAATGAGCTTATCATTAAAAGTATGGAAGGCGTTCAAGCCTTTGAAAACCCAACTCCTCTTAAAGACTAATCACAAACACTAACCCTTAATAAATTTATAAGAGTTAGTGGAGTACACTTCTTTTTTAATTGACCGACGGTCAGTCATTTTATTTTTATGAGGTATTGATGGCAATTATCGTAGATAAAGATCAGAAAAAACTCGACATTGCACTTGCGTGTAAAGAGCTTTTTTCTCAAAATAGTCTAAACAGTGTAACAATGGCTCAAATAGCTAAGCGTGCAGGTGTTGGAAAAGGTACTCTTTATGAGTACTTTAAAAATAAAGAGGAGATTGTTTTTACTCTTGCGAACATTTTACTCCAAAAGCACTCTGAAAAACTTAGCGAAGCTATTGCCAAAGAACAATTTTTTCGCCATAAGGTAAAAAAATTTGCAGAAGTATTCTATACGGATGAAAATGCGGAGATACGCGCACTCTACAAAGATTTTGCAAGTATCTCTTTGAGCGAGCCAAAAGAGGAGTTACAAGTTTTTCAAACAGCATGCTTTAACAACTACTTTCTCTGGTTTGAAGAGCTTTTTAATGAAGCTGTAAAAAATGGTGAACTCATAGAAGCAGCTTTAGGACTTACAAAAGGTATCTTTGTGACAGCTGAGGGAATGTTTGTAGCGAGTTGTACAACCAATGTTTTTGAAGATTTAGAAAAAGATATGAACGATTATATAGATAATCTTTTCGACATTATAGAAGTCGATGGATATAGAGAAAAACTAGAAAATAAGGAGGCAGAAAATGCCAAGTCTTAAAAGAGGGTTCTTGCTAGTTGCTCTTCCTTTTATGCTAAACGCAGAGGGCTTAAAATCTCTCTTAGAACATGCACAAAAGAGCAATGAGCTTATAGTCTCAAAAAGCATTTTAGTCGATGCAAAAGAGAGTGAAGTAAAATCAAGTGAGAGCGACTACTATCCGACTGTAGATGTGGGCGCGATGTACCAGCGTTATGATGAGGCAAGTCCTTTTTCTCCAACTGAAACCTATGCAGGATATGCAACACTAGGTTGGGATGTTTATAGCGGTGGAAAACGCTCAAATACCTTGCAACAGAAAAAAGAGGAACACCGCTCGAGTAAGTATGAGTATGAGGCTACAAAAAAAGATATCTCACTCTCAATCGTAGAAGATTTTTACAACTACAAAACGCTTGAGTCTACACTTGATGCTCGTATAGAAGCTTCAAAAGCAGTAAAAGCACAACTTGAGCGTATGCAGCAGTTTTACAGTGCGGCCTTAGCAACAAGTGATGACGTAGATAGACTCCAATCTGCTTATGATAACAACATCTACAGCATCGAGTCTATAAAGTTTGAGATGCTTAGAGTAAAAAAATCTCTTGAGTTAAAAGTAGGAAAAAAAATCTCTACTCTTAGTAAGTCAAGCTTTGTAAAAGAGCAAACGCAAACGCCAGAAGAGTTAGATAGCATCAAAGCTTTACGTGCTCAAAAAAGTGCGACTATTAGCCTCTCTGAAACCCTCGATAGTTTTTACTATCCACAAATTAGAATAGAAGATACCTATAGTTATTATGGATATGATGAAGTACCTTTGGTTTTTGGTACACCCCTTAACCTGCCAGAAGGACAAAACAAACTTATGGCGACAATCAACCTAAGACTTGTAGACTTTGGAGCTATTGGTGAGAAAAAAGCCGCTGTGAGACTCAGTGCAAATGCCATCAATGAGCAGATACTCTACCAAGATAAAGAGCAAAAAATGCAACAAGATTTGTCTCTAAGTAGAATCGCTACAGCCAAGCTAAACATCAAAAGTGCCAAGAGTGCCCTAAAAGCTGCAAACAGTGCACTCAAGACCATTACGAAAAAATACAACAACGGCATTGTTGACAATGTTGTTTATCTTGACGCATTAACATCACAAACGGAGTCGAAGTCAACTTATGAGGCATCGCTTAACAACTTAGAGCTTTCGTATGCTCTTTACTACTACTACAATTCAAAAAAACTAGAGGAGTTTTTACATGAGAACTAAGATAAAGATTATTATAGGATTATTGGGACTTACTCTCTCTTTAAACGCAGCAGAAGTTTATGCGACTTTCACTGTTGAGGCAGAGAAGAGTGCAAACCTCGCGTTTGATGCAAGTGGAATCACAAAAGAGGTGAACTATGAGATATCAGACAGTGTGAAAAAAGGAGCAGTCTTAGCATCTTTACACAACGAAGATACAAAAGCCTCTTTAGATATGGCAAAAACAGCCTTGGCGTTTGCTAAACGCGACTACGATAGACAGCTTCAAGTAAAAGATCTTATTGATGCAGGGAAGTTTGATGCTTATGCATTTAAGTATGAAGATGCAAAAAACCAGCTTGCTTTCGCACAGTCAAAGTACAACAAAACATTTTTAAAAGCTCCTTTTGATGGTGTGATTTATGACAAGGATATTGAAGTTGGAGATACTGTAAGTGGAATGATGCTCAAAACAGTTTTTAAAATCCAGAGTAAGAGCAAACGCAAGCTTATCTTGGCGTTTGACCAGAAGTATCACAATCTAGTGAAGACTGGACAGAAGTTTAGATTTAGTGTAGATGGTGATAACAAAGAGTACACAAGTGTTATAACAAAAATCTACCCATTTGCAAACAGTGACAACAGAAAAATGAAAGCTGAGGTTCTTGTAAAAGGCTTTGTAGTTGGTCTTTTTGGACAGGGTTACATCACTGTACCTGAGACAAAGTAAAGTAGAAAAGTATGTATAAATTAGCCATAAAAAGACCTATAACAACTCTTATGTATATCATAACGTTAGTTATATTTGGGCAGATGAGTTTCAAGGCGATGCCTGCTGCTCTTTTTCCAAATATTGACTTTCCGATGGTAACTATAAAGACTGTTTATCCAGGTGCGGAGTCTTCCACTATAGAATCACAAGTTACAGACAAGATAGAAGAGGCAATCTCTAGCATTGGTGGGATTGACACTATCACATCTACAAGTAGTGAGGGTGCGAGTATTGTTCTTGTGAAGTTTTTTCTTGAACGCGACATAAACGAAGCTACAAATGATGTACGTGATAAAGTAGCCGCGGTAAGTCTACCTACTGATGCCAAAACGCCACTGGTGAGTAAACTTGACATCGGTGGAGCTTCTATCATAAATGTCTTTTTAACTGCAAAAGAGGGAGTTCCTTTAACAGACTTGATGATTTTTGCAGATGAAAAAGCAAAACCAGCACTTCAAAAGATAAATGGTGTTGGTGGTGTAAATATCATCGGGTATAAAGATAGAGAGATAAAAATCTTTCCAGATCCTGAGCTTTTAAACAAGTACAACATTACAGTGACAGAACTAAACGCCATAGTCGCTCGTGAAAATGTAAAAATAGGTGGAGGAAAACTTATCTCTTCAACGCAGGAGTATGTTCTTAAAACGCGAGGCGATGCACTCAGTGTTGCAGAGCTTGAAGAGATAGAGATTAAAGATAGTATCAAGTTAAAAGATATAGCAAAAGTAGTAGATACACTCAGCGATGCAAAAAGTTATGCCTCATACAATGGGGATGAGGGTGTAATGCTTGAGGTTCAAAAGATATCTGGGACAAACGCCATAGATATAGTCCAAGAAGTAAAAGATAGTATTCCAGGGCTTACAAAAGTGGCCGCAGGAAACTTCAACATAGAGTTGATGAACGACACTTCGCCTTTTATTATCAGCTCATTAGAGCATGTTGAGTTTGACCTGATTTATGGTTCATTTCTTGCAGTTATTATTGTTTTTGTATTTTTGAGAAATGTGACGATTACTCTTGTTTCGGCTCTCTCTATTCCTGTTTCTATCTTTGGTACATTTGCACTTATGGACTACATGGGATTTGAGCTAAACAAGATGACACTCATTGGTCTTACTCTTGCCATCGGGATTATCATAGATGATGCCATAGTGGTCATCGAGAACATTTACAAGAAGATGGAGTCAGGTTTAGGAAAATTTGAGGCGGCTTATGAGGGTACAAAAGAGATGGCGTTTACTATCTTGGCAATCTCTGCAATGCTTTTGGCTGTTTTCATTCCTGTTTCATTTATGAGCGGGATTGTTGGAAAGTTTTTTGAGAGTTTTGCGATGACAGTTGGTTTTGCAGTTCTTATCTCTTACACTATTGCTCTTAGTTTCATTCCGAGTTTTTCTGCTCGCGTTTTACATAAGGGTGAGAGTTGGTTTTATAACTTCACTGAGCCATTTTTTAAAGGACTCGAAAAAATCTATGAAGTGATGCTCAAGTTTGTTCTGCGTTTTAAAGTGATAACACTCATTTTAGTTCTACTTACCTTCTTTGGAAGTTTGAGTCTTTTTCCAAAAATTGGGATGGACTTTATACCTAAAGAGGACAAGGCTGAGTTTGAGATTCAGATGAAAGCAGACGCTAGTGTTTCACTTGAAGAGATGATAAAAAAATCTAAAGTTATTGAAGACTTAGTCCGTGCAGATAAAGATGTAGAGTACACGACGATGAGTGTAGGGTACAACTCTGCACAAGAGAAACACAAGTCTATGATTTATGTAAAACTTGTACCTAAAACAGATAGAGAGTTCAACCAAGAAGTGATAATTCAAAACTTTAGAGAGAAGCTTGAACCTTACAAAAAAGATATGTTTATAACAGCAGCAGCTATTCCAAACATCAAAGGTACAGGCGTTTCCGTTCCTTACCAAATAGTACTTAAGTCTGACTCTTTTGAAGACCTACAAGTTGCTACAAAGAACCTAACGGAGTATCTTGCTAAGAAAAAAGGTTTTGTCGACATCGATACAAATCTTGATGATGGAAAACCTCAGATAGACATAAACATCATCCGTCAAAATGCCAACCGTTTAGGCATCTCAGCGACAGATATATCTCAAGCTATTGCTACTGCGTTTAGCTCGGATTTAGAGATTTCGTACTTTGAAGAGAATGGAAAACAGTACAACATCACCCTGCGTTTTGATGATGAAAATAGAGTCTCACTTGAAGATATCAAAAAGATTCAACTCCGCGATAAAGATGACAATCTTGTTTATCTTGATGGACTCGTGAGTTTTAGCAAAAGTGAAGCACTTGCAACTATAAACCACTTTGACAGAGAACGCCAAGTGACTATATTTGCTGATCTTTTTGGTCTTGACCTTGGTGGGGCGGTAAACTATACAAAAGAGGGCATTGATGAGTTGATGCCCGAGGGTGTTGTGTATAGATTTACTGGGTTTGCTGAAGAGATGGAAAAAACAGGTCAGGCGTTTGGTGTGGCTATTGGGCTTTCTGTGATACTGATGTTTATCATCTTGGCTATTCTTTATGAGTCGCTTGTTCAGCCGATCATCATAATGATGGCATTACCTCTGAGTATCATCGGTGTAATGCTGGCTCTGTATGCAAGTGGCTTACAGTTTAGCCTTTTTGTTATGATTGGGTTTATGTTGCTTATGGGTATGGTTGGGAAAAACGCCGTGCTTTTAGTTGACTTTGCAAATACAGCTATGAGTAAAGGTGCAACAGCTGATGAAGCTCTCATAGAAGCGGGAGAAAAACGCCTGCGTCCAATTCTGATGACAACGGTCGCGATGGTTTTTGCCATGTTGCCACTCGCGTTTGGAGATGGTCTAGGAAGTGAGTCAAACGCTCCAATGGCTGTCTCGGTAATAGGCGGACTACTAAGCTCGATGGTACTTACACTCTTAGTAGTTCCAGTCATCTACAGACTTATAAACCCACTTGATAGATGGTTACGTAAGTTTTATGAAAACAAGGCAACTGCTGATTTGTAGAATAAACACTACTCTCATTTTTAAGTTCTTCCTCGTTCCCAAGCTCTAGCTTGGGAATGCATATAAGAGCTAATTTTTTCAGTATAAAATCATTCATTATTTGACTATCATTGCTATTTTAGATAACATTTGTTCATTATTTAACGATTTGGAGAACTATGTCTACAGGTGTAAACGAAGAGTTTAGCTTTTTATCTACTGCTGAGATTGCTAAAGTACTTGCTAAACGCATTCAAGTTCAGCGTAAAAAAAAGTTTAAAACGCAGCTCGATTTTGCAGAGCATATTGGTTTGACATACTCTAAGGTTTCGCGTTTTGAGAAGAGTGGAAACATACAGTTTAAAGATCTGCTCATAATTTTAAAAGCACTTAACATGGTAGATGAACTTCAAGAGCTCTTTTGTCAAAAAGATGAGCTTATCAGATGGTAAGCATCAAAGCATGGGGCGAGGTGGTCGCAAAACTTACTGAGTTAAATGGCATCTACTACTTTTCACTCTCTCCTGAAAATTCACTCAATTTCTCCCCAATCAAGCTCAAAGAAAAAGCCAAAAGCTACGAGTTTTCCTCCCTCTCTTTTCAAAATGCTCTTCCAGGTCTAGTAAACGATAGTCTCCCTGGCGTTTATGGAAAAGAGTACCTAGATAGCTTCTTTTTGAAGCATTTTAAAACGACTCCGACTATAATAGAGACACTACAGTTTTTGGGTGAAAACACTATGGGTGCACTCACTTATGAACCTACACTTGAACACAAAAATCTCAGAAGAGAAAATCTTATACTCGAAGCTTCACAGCTTTATGATGAAACTAAAAAAGCACTTCTAGGAGAAGCAGATTTTTCTATCAATGAAATTATCGCCATTTCAAACTCTGCTGCTGCAGGAGCAAGACCAAAAGCAATCGTAGGCTTCAACAAAGATACTCAAAAAATGCACATAGGTTTGAAGCATACAGAACTTCCGCAAGGGTTTGTGCATGCCATAGTAAAGTTTGACAATCTTCTCTATAACAAGTCTGAAGCTTTCTCCTCGTTTATGAGTAGTTCGCAAACTATAGGAGAGTATCTCTACTACTTAGCAGCTACAAAAGCAGGCGTAGTGATGTCTCCTAGTTGCTTAGTGGAGTCTGATGGTTATCACTTTGTGACACAGCGATTCGATATAGAACAAAACAGGGATACAATAGAGAGACTCCACATGCACTCTCTATCTGGGATGATGCATCACAATCCCGCAGAGACCACCTTTGGGTACGAGAACATCTTTAAGATTTGTGAACTGCTCTCAATATCTCACGAAGATAAGGTGCAGTATTTTAAGACGATGCTTTTTAATCTCATATTTGGTAACACGGATGATCACTCAAGAAACTTTTCGTTTTTAATGGATAGTAAGGGAAAATGGAGAGGTGCACCAGCTTATGACTTGACTTTTTCGATGAACAAGAGACACCAAATGATGTTTGAGTACAAAAATGGTGCAGATGTTGATGAGAAGCACATTTTGAAAATGGCACAAGAGTACAACATAAAAAACGCCGCTTCCATGATAGAGGAGATGCTTGAGATAAAGCATAGCTTTCTCAAAGAGTTAGCGACTCAGTACGGAGTGCTAAGTTGGTACGAGCAGGTGCTACATAAAACAGCTAAGGTCTTTGCTTAGTTGTTTTTTTGGCTCCCAAGTTCCAGCTTAGGAGTGCATATAACAACTAAAGAAGCTTTGTTTTGAGTAAGTAAAGATAAGTATCCGCATTCACAATCCAAAAGTTAGAGAACAAAAAGCGAAAATAGCTTCAAAACTACCCAATCATAAAATAAATACAAATTACTCCATAAACTCATTACAACACCAAAAACATTTTGATATCATAAAAAAACATTTTTCAGTATTTACTGATAGCTTAGGCAATCGACGTATGCATTCCCAAACTGGAGCTTGGGAACGAGAGAAGAGTTTATGGTATGTGGAAATGAATAATAGAAATTTTAATATCAAAAGAGCGGTGGCGTGATGAATAATAAAGTGGAAAAAAACAATCAAAGGAAGTCGAGGGATTATGATAAAGACCCGATAATTATTGTTGATAGAATGCCTGAGATTAGTTTTTGGGCATTAGTTATATTCTTTTTAATAGCTCTGGTATTAGTATCTTTGTTTGTACCAATAGCAAAAGACTTGAATTGGGAATATACAGTCTTATATTTTGCAGTTATGTATGGAATAACTTTCATATTTCTTAAAAGTAAAATCACAAAAATACGTACTATTTCTTTATATAACGAAAAAATAGTAAGGCAGTGGGATGAGCATATTTTAGAAATGGAAGTTAAGAAGATTAGAGAAGTAAGAAAAAGCTTTTTAGATTTTTATGATCCTCGTTCCAAAGCTCCAGCTTGGGAATGCATATAGAAGCTAATTGAAAGAGAAAATATGGGTAGAAGTAGATACAAAATATATGAGCCAACACATCCGCATTTCATCACATGCACAGTACTACACTGGATACCGCTCTTTACAAACCAAGAGAGTGTAGCAATCATTTTTTCGAGTTTGAAGCATCTCCAAGAGAGTGACAATATGAAAATATACTCCTATGTAATACTTGAAAATCATCTTCATCTGATTGCTAGGAGTAATGATATAAGCAAAAGTATGCATAAATTTAAAAGCTTTACTGCCAAAGAGCTTCTCAAGCTTTTACAACAAAAAAATATAACAACGATTCTCGAACAACTCGCGTTTTATAAAAAGGCACATAAAATGCAAACTGAGTATCAAGTCTGGCAAGAGGGTATCCATGCTAAGCTGATTAATTCTGAGAGTATGATGATAGAGAAAATAAACTACATACACAATAATCCTCTAAAACGAGGCTATGTAGATGAAGCTAGTCACTGGAGATACAGTAATGCTAGAGACTATGAAGGAGTTAGCGGACTTTTAGAAGTGGAGAGGATGTGGTGAAGGTGTGTATTGGTATATGCATTCCCAAGCTGGAGCTTGGGAACGAGATAAAGCTTTACTCTTTATATGTCAAGTAAGTCGTTCTCTGTGCTGTTGGTGTGAGAAATATCTCTTGGATGTTTACATGGCGAGGTTGTTTTAGAGCAAAGAGAATGGACTTTGTCACATCCTTGGCGTTTAGTGGGGTGAAGCCTTTGTAAACGCCATCGGCTTTTTCTTTGTCTCCATGAAAACGCACGACTGAGAACTCCGTTTCAACTGCTCCTGGAGCTACATTTGTCACTTTTACATTTGTGCCAAAGAGATCTATGTTCATCGCTTTGTTTATGGCATGAACGCCAAACTTTGTCGCATTGTAGACACTTCCTCCTGCATAGACTTCCCGACCTGCGATGCTTCCAAGGTTTACTATGTGTGCATGTTTTTTCTCTTTCATCATTGGAATGATAAGACGGCTTACATAGAGCACTCCTTTGAGGTTTGTGTCTATCATCCTGTCCCAGTCGCTTACATCTGCTGTGTCTATTGTCTCAAGACCTTGTGAGAGTCCTGCATTGTTTATGAGAATGTTTGGCAGGATGTCTCTCGCGTTTAACTCTTTAGCTACTTTTTCTAAGGCTTTGTAGTCAGTGACATCTACAGCATAGATATTGACAACTACCCCATACTTTTTAAGTTTCTCTTTGAGCTCTTTGAGCTTATGGGCTCTACGAGCAAGAAGAACAAGATGTGTTCCTTTTTTGGCAAGTTTTATAGCACACTCTTTACCTATACCAGCACTCGCACCTGTGATAAGGGCTGTTTTGTTTTTTAGTTTCATCTTAGAGTCCTTTGAACTCAAACGCAGCTGCATCTTTAAACGCTGCATTTGCTTCGCCTGTGTAGTTTTGATTTTTGTCGAGTGAGAGTTTCTTCACACTTCTATTTTGGCTAAAGTCTATCTTTTTTAAATCTACCCAGAACATATTTGGTGTGAGAACATTTTCAAAATAGTAGAGTAGGTTTTTTTGATCGGCTACAACTCTCCAACGTGTACTTGAGATATGAGGAGCATTAGGTGTAGAGATTCCATAAGGCACAGAGACATTACGAATGAGACTCATAAGAGTAGCCACTGCGAGCGAGCTATTATCAGTTTGTGGGATGGCGTTTACATAGTAAGAAGCTCGGACAAACCTATCACTCGGTTTGTTAGTTCCCGGTAAAAATTTATCGCCGCCTATAGCTTTGTAGTAGTTGTTTATAGCAAGCTGATTTTTATAAGCAGGGTCGTTTGTCATCACCTTATATGCAGAGTTGTGGTAGATAACAAGCTTTCCGTCAATGTACTCAAAAATCGCACTATCACCCTTAGCATCTGAGAGTGAGAGATGCACTGTAGTAAATTTATCAGTGCCAGGGATAAAGCTACTCACCACAACAAACTCCTCTTTTTTGAGTACATCAACTGCCTCTGTGACAGTAGCAAAGTTGTCAAGTGCATACTGAGCCCACATGGAAATACTGATGCCTTTTTTGCTTCCATTTGGGTCGAATTTGGGGTACTTTGACTCTACAAGCCAGAGCAGATTTGCGACGAGTCCTTTTTCATTTATACCATCAGGTGAGGCGATGTCCCACGAGCTAGTTAAGACACTTCCATAACGGGATTGCCACTTGAGTGAGCTTTTTCCCACTTCTCCCACACGCTCCATACCACGAGGAAAAATCCACATATTTGCAGGAATGTCTATAGAAAAATCCATACTTCGTCCTGTGAGCACCGTTTTGTTAGGACCTTCATAGAGGACACGAGTACAGGAGAAAAGCTCACTAGCAAAGAGTGAAAGGAGTAGCATAAATGCAGTGATATTTTTGAGTTTTGTCATGAAGAGTTTTCCTTTTGTTGTTTAAAGTAATGGCAAATTATATCTTTTTAGACTTGGATAAATTTTTACTGAATTGATTAGAGCGTATGAGAACTCTGCATAGCTCCATGTAAGTGAAGTTCTTATATACTATATACCTATTTTCACTCAATAAACTGGACTATAATGAATTTTATCTCTAACTACTTAAACATTGACAACAGACTTTTTCAAATCCTAAACACCAGGGTAAATGCCCTTGGAAAAAGAGAGAAGATTATGAAGGAGATTTTAGTATGAATGATAGATTAAATCTCATAGAGGTAAAAAACATAGAGACAGAGGAGTTGGCGATTTACCAACAACTTCGTGAGTCTGCGTTTAGAGAAGACGGGAGTTTTATAGCGGATTCTCCAAAGGTGGTAAATCTACTTTTACAAAGTGAGCTTGAGATAAAAAGCATCTTGGCAACGCAAGTCTACTATGATGAGTTTGCTCCACTTCTAGAGGGTAAAAACATTCCAAAACTCTATCTTACCACTAAAGAGGAGATGGGCAAGATTGTCGGGCACAAGATTCATCACAACTGCATGATGCATGGCATACGAGCTTCAAACGCCACACTTGATGAACTCGGGAGCGGCGTTTTACTTCTTGATGGCATCACTTCGGCTGAAAATGTTGGCTCCATCGTTCGTAGTTGTGCGGCACTTGGTGTTGACTCTCTCGTCATTGCAAACGAAACTCCACACCCCTTCAACCGTCGTGCTCTTCGTGTTTCCATGGGGTATGCTTACCATATAAGAACACATGTTCACAAAGATATAAAGCAAAGTATAGTGGCGTTTCAAGAGCGAGGTTACCGCGTTTATGCCGCTGAAGTAGCAGCAGGTGCCACCATGCTTCGTGACGTACAAGTAGCTCAAAAATGGGTGCTTGTCATGGGTCACGAAGGACGAGGAATAAGCCAAGACATCTTAGAACTTTGTGATGAGGTTGTGACTATCGAGATGCAAGAGGGAGTGAAGAGTTTCAACGTAGGAGTTGCGGCATCTGTGATGATGTACCGATTTAAAATGTTATAATTTCAAAAAAGAATTTAAATATGAACTTCTCAATACTCCCTCTCTCACAAAACATGCTCCAAACATTAGACTCTTTAGGCTATAAGTCTATGACACCTATTCAAGCTGAGGCACTTCCTTACATCTTAGAGGGTAAGGATGTCATAGCCGAGGCAAAAACTGGAAGCGGAAAAACAGCCGCGTTTGGAATAGGAGTTCTAAACTCACTCAATGTGAAAAAGTTTCGTGTGCAATCTCTTGTACTTTGTCCTACACGTGAACTTGCCGATCAGGTTGCAAAAGAGCTTAGACGCATCGCTAGATTTGAGCACAACATCAAGATACTCATGCTAACAGGTGGAGAGTCTTTTGGAAAACAACTTGGCTCTTTAGCGCATCAAGCTCACATCATAGTTGGTACTCCTGGACGGGTTTTAAAGCACTTAAACAAAGAGAGTTTAGAGCTAACAAACTTACAAACGTTAGTGTTTGATGAAGCAGATAGAATGCTTGACATGGGCTTTATAGAAGAGATAGAAGCAGTGCTCGCGTTTGTGCCACAGGAGAGACAAACGCTTCTTTTTTCTGCTACTTACGATGATACTATTTTAGATATCTCAAAAAGAATTCAAAGTGATGCCATAAGTGTAAAAACTGAGACAAAAGAAGAACCAAACAAAATAGAAGAACTTTTTTACGCCACGAAAAACAAAGAAGAGACTTTTGTAAAAATCCTCTCTCAGTTCAAGCCCCAAAATGTCATAGTCTTTACAAACACAAAACTAGCAGCACGCGAACTTGCTGAATCACTTCAAAAAAGTCGTATTGATGCACTTGCCATTCATGGAGACTTAGAGCAGTATGAACGCAACGATGTGCTGGTTCAGTTTGCAAATGCATCGTGCCCGATACTTGTAGCAACAGATGTTGCCGCTCGTGGGCTTGACATAAAAGAGCTCTCTATGGTTGTAAACTTTGACATACCTCATGGAAGTGAGACATACACTCACCGCATAGGAAGAACGGGACGCGCGGGAGCTGAAGGAATTGCTATAACTCTGTATGATGCTTATGAGAGTGAAAAGGCTGATGAGTATAGAGATGAGAAACGCCACTTCAAAGATGAGAGCGAACTCAAAGGAAGTACAAACTTTGAACTCCCTCCACAAAACATCACACTTGTCATAGAAGGTGGTAAAAAAGATAAACTCAGAGCTGGAGACTTACTAGGGGCTCTTACGGGTGACGCGGGGCTACCAGGCTCAAGCATAGGCAAAATAGATATCTACGACAGACAGGCTTATGTAGCCATCAAACGCGAAGATATAGATAAAGCTCTCAATAGTCTTAAAAACGGAAAAATCAAGGGTAAAAAGTTTAGTGTTTGGGCACTTTAGCCCTCACTTTCATTAGTTAATTTTATATATCTTCTACAATCTACCTCACTTTAAATACTTATAATAATGATTATCACTATAAGGGCAGCCTAAGAAATACAATGTAAAATAACGATTGTGGATATCATTATCTAAAATCATAATTCAAGAAGGAAAAAAAGGTGAACCTACAAAAGCTTCATGATGTAACTAAAACTCAAAGAGTCAACAAGTCAGAAGCACGCGAAGTTATATATCATATCTTAGCACAGCGAGATAATGTAGTGAGTGTAGTAGATCTTTTAAAGTACATAGCGAAGAACTATACAAAAAAGATTTCGCAAAATACACTCTATAGGCATTTAAATTTTTTTAGTGAAAATGGTTTAGTAATAGTACTCCAAGATAGACTAAAAAGAGCATATTATTATATAAATGATGATGAATGCCCATGCTTTAGAATATGCACAAAATGTACAACGATAGAAAAAGTTGTAAAGCCTGAGAGCTTTGATAAACCGTTTGGCAATTGTGATTATGTGACTATTCATCAAAAATGTAAAAGCTGTGAAGGAGAATTAAGCTAAAGAGGAAACGATTGTGAAGACAATTTAGCTTGATATAAATAGAAAGTATCTAGATCTAGATACTTAAACAAAGGATTAAAAATGTTAAATGAAAACTTATTGAAAAAACTAAATACACAAGTTACACTAGAGTTTTTTTCATCAAACTTATACTTACAAATGAGTGCTTGGTGTGACCATAAAGGACTTACAGGTTCAGCAAAATTTTTAAGAGCGCATGCAGCTGAAGAGATGTCACATATGCACAAAATCTTTGATTATATTCAAGATACAGGTGCACTTGCTGTGATAGATGCTATTGAAAAGCCAGAACTAGATTTTAAAGATTTAAAAGATGTATTTTTACGTACTTATAAACATGAGAAAATGATTACAGCACAAATAAATGAGCTTGTAGACATCGCATTAAGTCAAAAAGATTTCTCAACTTTTAACTTTTTACAGTGGTATGTTGCAGAGCAACATGAAGAGGAAAAACTTTTTAAATCTATTTTAGACAAGTTTGACATTATTGGTTCAGAAGGACGCGGTCTCTTTATGATAGATAGAGAAATCGGAAATACTACTCTGCAATAAACTCTATATAAGCCCAAATTGCGGCTTATATACTCAAGTGCAATTACTCATGCACAAATCTATCGTCTGAACGAACTTCACTTACTTCTTGGAGTGATGCCTTCATCCATCCACTTTTTACATCTCCATCGACCTTATCAAAGTTTTCAATGTAGGGCTTAATGTCTAGAAGCGGTGTTCCATCTAAAATATCTATTCCCTTAACTCTTACAATGTTTTTTTCCACGCTTACAAGTTTTACTACAGAGAGTCCAATGCTATTTGGGTGAACTGGCGTTCGTGTTGAGAAGACACCTCGCGGAGTGTGTGTTTTGTCATTAAAGGGTATGACACTCAGGCTATGTTCTTGGATTTTGTGAAAGTAGTAGATGAGGTAGATATGACTAAAGCCTTCTAAATCTTTTAGACCCTCGCTATACTCTTCATCTATCTCAAGTGTTGCATAAACATCTTTTGCACCTACAGGTTGAACCGGCATGTTTTTTAAATCACAAAAAGGAGAACGTACAGTTCCTATCTGTTTTAGTGTTATCTCCATCTTAGAAGCTAAAACTTTGTTTTTTAAACTCTGTAAACTTTGTAGCTACATCTTCGTTTTCAAGTTTAAGAGATTTGAGTGCTTTTGGATTTACAAGGTACCATCCTAAAACTACATCAACTCTGTCGCCTTTTTCTATCTTAAAGTCATACTTAACACTGTGTTTTTCATTTGCTTGTATCATCGTGTCTTTAAGTGTAGTAGTAGCCGCCCATGGCATTGCTGGTTTTCCCTCATGACCTATGACTCTTACAAATGTCTCATCTTTGAGTTTTGTAGTCTCAGCCCCTCTTGTGACACTTACTTTTAAAACTGCCACTCTTAAAGGGTGAAGTAAAAGGGCATGCGAAGTTCTATTGTCGATGTTTACTACAAAGTCGTTTATCTGACGAAGTAGTGAGATGTCTACATACTGAGTGAGCATATCAGAATTACTATGTGCTCCTGCAAAACCGTGAAAAGTATGTTTTTTCGTCTCATTCATTACGGAGACACTTCCATCTACTTTTGGCATATGACAACTCACACAGTTTGCTCCATCCATAGTGTTGTCGAGGTTTGTTGAACAGACATTGAGTTTGAACTTGTTCATCTTGTGCGAGTGACATCCTATACAGACATTTCCATTTTGCATATGCTCATTTCCCTCAGTTACGATACCATGAAAAGGCGAGTCCATATGTTCTTTAAGAGTTCCGTAGTACTTTTTTTCCTCTTTTGAGATGATGTTAATGTTTGACTTTGCATGAAGTTCTATGCTTTTTATACGGTGACAATAAGCACAGCTAATTCCCTCTTGATGTGTAGCGTTATCAGCCATTGGAAGAGCTTTTTGGCCTGGTCTTATCATGTTGTTTAAGTCATCTGCTGCTGGAGTGTGACACTTCCCACAGCCATACTGCTCTTTTTTATTTTTTTGTGGATGCATGTCCCATACAGCATTGTGAATAGGGTCTTTTTGCGGTGTAGAGTTTGCATGTATAGAGTCTGTAAACTCTTCATATATAGCAGGGTGACAAGCCATACACTCTTGGTTTGAAGCAAATTTGTGTGTCATATCGTTGGCAAACAGTACATTAAGTAAAAATAAAAAAGGGAGTATAAGTTTCATGGTAATTCCTAAAATTTGTAGTTAAGCATAAGTCTGTTGTTGATTACTTCAACATTCTCATTGTTAAATGGTATCTCTTCTGCTCGTTGGTATACATACTGGTATCTGAGAACGAAATCTCCAATATCTTTGCCTATGCCAACAGCATAAGTTTTATCAAACTCCATAGCATGGTGTTGGATTTTAAAACCATCATCCATAATTGCAAAGGCACGTTTACCAAAGAATGCTCCAAAACCAAAGTGGTAAGAGTTGTAGTGAGAGTGAAACTTAATTCCTACCGTAGTGTACTCATTTTGGGCATTTTTACTAAAGACATTTGTATCTTTGTTGTGAAGTTTTATATATTTTCCTATAAGTGTGAATTTGTATTTTAATTTTTCGTAACTTCGCTTATAGTCAAGACTTAAGTCACTTTGATACGTCTCAAATACTTGATAATCCACATAATACTGTGTAAAATGAAGGCTAATAGCTTTGAGAGGATTGTAGCTAAGACCAGCTCCATAGGCTTCACTTTTGTCTGTAGGAACTATGTTGTCACTTAGAACATTTATGTAGTTTAGGTGAAATGCAAACTTTGAGTTTATATTGTAACCATAGCGTGTAAAAAGTTTATGTACTTCTAAATCTTCTGGAAGTCTAGGTGAACGCACAGTACTGGTTTGACCTTTTTCATAAGCCATACGAAACTCATTGTTCTTGTAATGCAGATCTGCACCAACACCATAAACAACACCATCGTATTTTTGTTTGGAGTTTGAGAAGTCTTTCATTTCATAGTAAAGTGAAGCACTGGAGTGAACAGTTTGGGCAGCAAAAAGATTGAGAGAGCAAAGTAGTAAAATAGCTATTATTTTTGTTTTCATAAGGAAAATTTTACAGGGTAAAGAGTTAAATGCAACTTAATCGCAACAAGAAAAATAATCTCTAGTTACGACAATAATAATATAAAATTATAAATCTATAGCACAGCTTTTGAGTGTTTCTAAATCTACAAGCTGTAAAATCGCTTGATGTGTAGAGTGAATAAATATCTTTGGAGCCATTCCATCTTTGATTGCTTGAGCGAAACGCGGACCTGAGAGACACCAGCTCTGCCCTGGTTTTACACCAGGAAAACCATACTGTGGCATAGGTGTTGAGATGTCGTTTCCAGCTTTTTTTGAGTAAGCTAAAAACTCTTCAGTTGCATAGATGCAAACAGCATGAACACCTTTGTTCTCAGGTGTTACTTTACAAGTTCCAGTTCTATAAAATCCAGTCATAGGATCAAGACTACAAGGTTCAAGAGGTTCTCCAAGAGCATTGAGTTCCTCGTATATATCAACAGGTTTTGGCATTAGACTACCTTTCATTTTTTTGCAGATTGTACTCTTTTATTTACATAAGATATTTTTAGCACAAGATTAATCTTTTTGTTTAAAAATATACTCAATTATTGACACTTTTTTCTAGCTCGGCTTTTATGGCATCAGCAACTCGAAAAGAGTTGGCATAGATGGTCCAAGTGTAGGGCACACTTCCTCCAGTTGGCATAAACGAAGCATCACTTACATAGAGGTTTTTTAAGTCATGTGCTTTACAGTTTTTGTCTAGAACTGAGGTTCTTGGGTCTTCTCCAAAGCGACATCCACCAGCGACTAAGTTTGGTGGAGGAGAACTTGAGATGGAGTACTCAATCTCAACTGCACCCATCTGCTCTAAAATCTCAACCGCATCCTCTGCTAAGTGCTCAGCTACTTCAAGGTCATGTGGATGAGAGTTGAGGTTTATGACACCTACGGGAACGCCGTACTTGTCTTTTGTGTTTTTATCTATGCTTACATTACAGTTGTCAGTTGGAAGCCAGTCGTTAAAGATTTCAAAGTTTAAAACGCGAGAAGTAGTGAGGCGTTTATGGATTTTCTCAGCCAGAGCTTCACCCCACATTATCTTGCCATCATCATCATAAAACTCTCTGCTTGCACGACTTATGACGTTTTGGTGTTCAAACAAGAAGTCGACCGTTCCGCCCTTGTATTTTCTACATCCATCATCATAATCATAAGAGTTTTGTAAACTTCTGTTAAAAAAGAGACCAACTTGCATAAGTTCCGTTTGTCGCTTTTTTGTAAGGTTTTCAAAAAGAAAACGCCCACTTCCCGCTCCACCTGCTGAAAATATAAGGTTTTTACCGACTTCTCCACTAGAGTTTGCAAGTCCATCTGGAAACTCCTGGGAACTTGAGTTTAGTAGTAAACGCGAGGTCTCTATGGCTTGAGCTGAGAGAACAAATATCTTGGCGTTTACGGTGTGTCTGATGCCATGTTTGGTGTAGTAACGAGCAGTGCTTACTTCGCCATCTTTTGAGTCTAGTTTATAAACAAAAGCGTCGGTGATGATTTTTGCGCTGCACTTTTGAAGAAGTGCGGCTCTCGCACTCCCTTTTGCTCCACTCGAACACCCATAAGAACCACAAAAGTTAGAGTAGTAACAGGCTTTTCTATCAAGCGCGTCTTGACTCAAAACCGCTCGAGGAGTAGGAATGTACTCAATTTCGAGTTCTTCACAAGCCGCGTCAAACCATTGAGTCACTTCGTTTGTTTGAAGCATTGGGTATGGAAAGTCTGCAGATGAGCGCGGCTCTTGGTAGGCATGTTGTACTACCTTTCCACTCACTCCAATTACTTTTTCCACTTTATCATAGTAAGGTTCTAAATCCTCATAACTAATCGCCCAATCAACGATATTTGCACCTTTTATCTCTCCATAAACGCTACGAAGCTTGAAGTCGTTTGGCTTCATTCTGTGAAAGTATCCGCTCATAAGGTTTGATGAGCCACCAACCATACTTCCGTTCCAGAAGTTCCAGCCAGACTCCTCTCCATCGTAACGAGTAAAATTACCAGATTGTGAGTACTCATTTATGATGTGCTTTTGCTCACTTAAGGGCGGAGTGTACATGTCGCGGCGAGAAACTGCGAGCTCATCTTTTGTGAAATCTTCTTCTTTGTAGTACTCGCCTTTTTCAAGCACGACTACATTGTATCCCGCGTTTGAGAGTTCATAAGCTATGGGTGAGCCACCCGCTCCACTACCAATTATACATACATCATATATCATAAGTACATCACCTTGGGTCTAGGTTTTCCGCCTTCAAACGCCAGCCACTTCCAGCCCGCTTCTTTGTTGTTGCCACCATAGAGCGGATCACCTAGCATTGCCTCTAAGATATAGCCCATTATTTTGTTGATGAAGTTTTCTCCCCACTGTGTTTGGGAGATGGCATTGAGTACGTCTTGGCGTTCTAGTTCTGGAAGCTTTGTGTAGGTTCTGTCGTACATTTCAAAAGAGGTTTCATTGAGCCATTTGACCCCATTTTTTAAAAATGTTTTTTCCTCTTGTGTGACACGAGGATGACGAAAAATCAAATCCATATAGTTTATGGTATCTATGTTAAGTTCTTTCGCTTTTGGAAAAAGATCGTACTGGAGGATTTTGATGGTCTCTCTTGGCGTTGTGACGCTTAAAAGGTCACAACCACTCATAACAAAGACGCTTGTGCTTAAAAAACCAAGCTTTAAAAAATTTCTTCTTGTATCTAAATTCATGTGAAGATAATACCATATATAAAGATAATGTTTGTGTTGAGGTTTTAGGTGTTTAGTTGTAGGTTTCCCAAGCAGAACTTGGGAGGTAGAGTGCGAACTAGAGACTAGTTATTTGCACCACATTTGCCAGTGCCGTCTTTTTTGTTCATGCCACATTTTCCAACACCTTTACCAGTGCCGTCTTTCTTGCCATTTCCACATTTTGCAGAGTTTTTTCCAGTACCGTCTTTTTTACCGCACTTTCCAGCACCCTTACCTGTGCCGTCTTTTTTACCATTTCCACACTTTGAAGCGGATTTGTTCATAGAAGCACCACACTTACCATTACCACATTTCGTATCTGCGCCGCTTAGTGAAACACTACCAGCCGCCATAAACAGAGCAGCACCTAAAAGAAGAGAAGAGAGAGTTAATTTTTTCATTAAAAATCCTTGCGTTAAGTTAAACCCATTGTACAGTAATTTTATTGAGTAGGGTATAATATGAAATATTTTATTATAAGGCAAAACTATCATACTAAGTAAGAAGACTCTTCTAGAGCAATTTAAAGATTTTTACAAAGAACACAAACCAGCGACTATGGAAGACGCCATAGAGAAGTTTGCTATTTTTGGCGGTGTGGGTTGGCAGAGCATGGACACTTCAAAACCATCGATGACACTTATAGAAGAGCTCGTGCTCCCAGACTTTAGATACATAAGAAATGATGTCACTGAGGTAACAACAGGACTTCCTCTGCATCACTCTATCTTAAGCGGAATAGCGCAAGGAGATGGTCGTACTCAGACCGCGTTTAAACGCGCTAACGTCTCTGCAGAAGTTGGAGCAAACGCCGTAGAAGAGCTTAAAGAGAGTGGAATCATTAAGGTAGCAAAACCAAAAGTGATCTCTACGAGTTGGAAAGATTCTGATAGCGTTGCTAACAAACTCTACTTTACATCACCATTTTTAAGATTTTGGTTCACGTTTGTTTCTCCTATATTTAAGGGAATTCGCGATGGAGACTATAAAGAGATAAATGAGCTTTTTGCAAACAGAAGCAGTGAGTTTGTACAGCTTCCTTTTGTGGAACTCTCACACGAACTTATAAAAATGAACTTCGTTGATGACAAAATAAAAGAGATAAGCTTTTACTGGGACAATGAGATAGAGCTAGATATATTTGCCACGACTGAAGCAGGAAAAGTAGTAGTCGGCGTTTGTAAGTACACAAACACAAAGCTTAAAAAAAGTGAACTCTCGCGTTTAGAAGAGCTTTGTCAAAAAGCAAACATAAACGCAGACATCTTTGTCATAGTCTCAAAAAGCGGTTTCTCAAATGAACTTAAAACCCTTAAGGGAGAGAAGCTTAGACTTATAACTCTTAAAAACTTCAAGAAGTTGGTTGAGTAATGTCTCAAAAGGTTTTGCTACTTCATGGTTGGGGTGGAAGTGACTTTCCTCATTGGCAGTCATGGCTTGCAGGTGAGATAGTAAAAGAGTACGGACATGTAAAGTTTTTGCGTTTTAGCGACTATGATGAACCAAAACTAAATGTTTGGCTTGATGAGCTTGTAAATGCACTCGAAGAGTTTAAACCCGACATCGTAATCTGTCATTCACTCGCAAACACTCTCTGGTTTCATCTTTGCAATAGCCAGAGCATAAGAGACGTAAAAAAACTTTACCTCGTAGCACCACCAAGCATAAACTGTAAAGTAGAAGAGTTGAGTGAGTTTTTCCCAGTAAAACCACCAAAAAACCTTCATGCAAAAGAGACTCTTCTCATCGCTTCAACAAACGATCCTTACATGAGTGTAGAAGAAGTAAACGCACTCCAAAAAGATTTGGGCATTGAGATGAAAATGCTAGAAAACGCGGGGCATATAAATAGTGATAGCGGTTTTGGCGAGTGGCCGTGGATGCTCAAAGAGTTGCAAAACTCCTAGAGTTTAAACATAAAGGTCTAGAGAGTTTGCATCAACAGTTGGAGCTACTTCTGTTGTTTGTGTCGCTTGAAAACTTTGTGCTTTTGTAAGCGTTTCATTTGTAGATTTTGGTGGCTCACTTGTCGCGCTAGTGGTATTTTCTTTTACGGAACTAGGGTCTAGTTTACCAACTTGGACAGCACTCGTAGAGGGCGACTGATAAGTGTACTGAGCTACTTGCATAACATCCTCCTTCAATGGGCTTTTCTAAATTATAATACAAGTTAAATTAACTGTCTCTTAACAAATTCGCTGTAGTGTCCCTCTTCATCTTCAAGTTCTTCATGTGTTCCACTCTGTACAATTCTTCCATCTTCAAGCACATAAATGGTATCTGCATTTTTTACAGTGCTTAGTCTATGGGCGATTGTGATGATGGTTTTGTCTTTGAGTATAGGCTCTAGAGCAGCTTGGAGTTTTACCTCTGTGTGAACATCGAGTGCTGAGGTTGACTCGTCAAAAATGATGACACTTGGATCTGCGATAATCATTCTAGCGATGCTTAAACGCTGGCGTTGTCCCCCTGAGAGACGGATACCGTGGCGACCCACTATGGTGTCAAGTCCATCTTTCATTCCCTCTATCATCTCACGAAGTTGTGCAATTCCCAGAGCTTTATATATGGCTTCATCGCTTATGTTCTCATCTCCCATCGTGATGTTAAAACGCAGACTAGAGTTCAAAAGTATGGGCATTTGAAGCACGAGAAATATCTTTGAACGCAGGGAGGATTTTTCAAGCTCTTCTATTTTGATACCATTGTAAAACATCTCCCCTTTTGATTTTTCATAAAAGCCTGAGAGAAGTTGTGCAAGGGTTGTTTTTCCACTTCCACTCGCTCCAATGAGGGCTACTTTTTCTCCTGCATTTATCTCAAAACTGATATCTTTTAAAATCTCTTTGTCCTCGTTGTAAGAAAAACTAACGTTTTGTAGTGCGATATTGATGGCATTTGAAGTAAGCTCTTTTGTTCCGCTCTTTTCTGTTTGAAGCGTGAGCACTTTGTTTATGCGCTCTAATGCCGCTTTTGCCGAAGAGAGTGAGTACTGCAGCGTTATGAGCTCTTGAACGGGAGTCATGATAAACCAGATGTAACCAAACATGGCAAACATCATCCCGATGCTCAAATCGCTATAGGCCACAAGAAGCAGACCCGATGCACGGATAATTTCAAACATCACTAAAAACAGAGTTCCTGAGAGTTTCTCATAAGCTACATTTTTATAGCCAAACTCATTTGAAGTGGTTTGGACTTTTTTGGCAAAATCTTCTGAACGAGAGAAGAAGTACATCTCTTGATTGCTCGCTTTTATCTGTCCAAAAAGTTCTAGTGTTTCACCTACATCCTCTTGAAAATTTGCGACTGCTGCGTTTTCTTCGGTTTTTAGAGTACCGACATTTCGTGACATTTTTCGGCTAAGAAACATCATCATAGGTTGGATTATGAGTATCATAAGTCCCAAAACCGGCTCAATGGCAAGGAGCACAAAACCAACGGCTAGGAGTGTGAGCACAGAGGAGAACATCTTTGAGCTGGCGTTTAAGATGAAGCTGTCTAGGGTGTTTACATCTGTGACTAGATTTGCCGTTATGGTTCCACTCCCAAGGGTTTCGTACTCGTTCATAGAGACTATTTTTAGATGGTGAAGAAGTTTTTTACGGATTTCAAAGGTGACAAACTTAGAGATGTAAGTAAAAGTTTTTGTCAAAAAAACGCCAAGAAGATAGTAAAGCACACGTAAAAAAATCACACCAATAGTCACGATGGCGATGTAGTAAAACGCAGTCGTACCATCAGTAAATATGTCTATGAAGTTTACAATGTGACTCGGTTTATCAAGTAAAACTTCATCCACCAAAATGGGTAGTAGCATAGGGATGGGAACGCTAACCAAGATGGCAAGAAGCGTTACAAGTTGCCCGTAGATGAGTGCTGGTTTCTTTTTTAGGACAAGATTAAAAATTGTTTTGAGAGTTATTTTTTCATTCATAAGGGGATTTTAGCTTATTGAAACTTTAGTAGAAGAATTCTATTTCGTATATCTTTGTTTTGTGAGAATAGTCTAAGCAGTCAAAGGAAGTTAACATAAAATTAACACTCTATGGGCATAATTCTTAAATAAAATTTATATTTCAGGAGGAATAATCTAGAAAATTCGATTTTTCGAGTATCCATCTGCTGTGAAAATTGCAGCTCTCAAGCAGATGGAAAACAGTGTTGCAAGCAACATCATAATTATAGCAAAAGATTGAAGCTATTCCTCTGATGTCGCTATGCATACAATTTTATTTTTGGTGTAAAAGAAATTGTATATGCGATCTTTATTTTGCTATCTCGTATCAACAACATTATCTTCATTTAACTGATACCTCATAACAATACGAAACCTCCATATATAAATATTTTTACTTTTATTATTACTTTATTTAAATCTAAGAGGAGATTTTATGGATTTATTAGGATTTTATCCCCTATTTTATGTGCCTGATATTGGATCAGCATGGCTTATGGGAATTACTGGTGTAATACATATTGTTGCATCACACACATCCGTTGGTGCAGCACTTTTGTTTGCATTTTTAGCACATAAGGCACAAAAAGAAAATAGAACAGATTTGTATGACTATATGAAAAAATATGGAATGTTTTTACTTATCTTTTCGTATGTTATAGGTTCTATTACTGGTCCGGGTATTTGGTACACAGCAACTGCGGCAAGCCCTAGAGGAATAAGTGCACTTATTCATAATTTTGTTTGGGTATGGGCATCGGAGTGGGTCTTTTTTGTTTATGAAGTTATGGGTGTTTTCGCACTTATTTATTTTATGGATAAGATAGATAGAAAAACACATCTAAAGCTTACATACACATTTGCAATCGCCTCCATAGGAACACTCGCACTTATTATTGGAATTATCAGTTTTATGATGTGGCCGGGTACTGAAACATACTATGCTACAGGAAGTAGTAGCGATGCATTTTTTGGTTTAAATACCTTTCCACATATGTTTTTGCGTATTGGTTTTATGATTATGCTCTCTGGAATTATCGGGATGATTATCTCTTCAGCGATGCGTAAAGAGAATGCAGAACTTGCAGATGAACTCACAAAAAAAATGGGTTGGATAAGTTTCATAGGAAGCTTTATAACTGTTTTCTTTTTTGTTTGGTATGTAGAGATGCTACCAGAAAACGCCAAAGTACTTTTAGGTATGGCAAAAGATTCTATTGTTCAAAACAGAATCATACTCGCTGTTTTATTCTCCTTGTATTTTTCAATCGCAATTATTAAACCGCAATGGATTAACAAAACTATAGCAATAACTATGATGTTTGTAATAGGTATAGTTGGCGTTTGGCCAGGTGAAAAACTACGTGAAACTATGAGAAAACCATGGGTTGCAGGTCAGTATATGTATAGTAATCAAATAATAGGCCGTGATGTTCCAGGAAAGGGCATTAAAGATGAAACAGATCATTTAGCTCAAAAAGGACTGCTCAAGTCAAACCCTTGGATACCTGATCGTTTGAGAGTGATAACACCCCAAAATAAGCTAGAAGTAGGAAAACTTTTAACTCGAATAGCATGTTCAAATTGTCACTCTTTAGAAGTAGATGGTAAGTATAGACCTTTAATACCACTTGCTGGTCCTATGGGTAAAGAAGGCATACAAGATTATATGAAATATGTAATTGGAACCGGTTCAAGTGCTTACATGCCAAAAATTGCTCTTCCAGATGAAGAGTATGATGCGATTGCTTCATATATAGCTTCGCAAGTACAGTAAAGGAGAGTATTAAGAATGGATGTATCATTATTTATTAACATTATGAGAGACCCTGCAGGTGTTCCGTTTTATCCAGTAGTGTTTCAAGGTTTGTATATTTTAACATGGGCACTTCATGCAGCCTTCGTTTTTTTGGCTATTGGTTCTATGGGGCTATCAATTTATGGAGGTTTACAAAAAGAGAGTACTCATTGGAAAAAGTTAACTAAACATCTTTTGATGGTTGGAAAGATTAGTGTCTCTATTTTGATTGTTTTAGGTGTAGCACCTCTCCTCTTTTCGCAAACAATATATGATGCTGGGTGGTATGTAACAAATGCACTATCTGGTGCTTGGGTATTTATCTTTATCTATGCACTTGTATTTGCTTATATGATGTACTACTGGTATCAAGCAGCGGCTAAAAAAGAGTCATCTTCAAGTACACTTATAGGGACTATATCTTTTATAGTTTTAGTTTTTTGTGGCGTTTTGATGCATAACTTTGCAGTTGGTTCTATCTCTCCTGAAAAGTGGATGGATTGGTATGCTCCAAATGGGGTAGTAGATAATTCAGGTTGGAACTTTCATGTAGAAAATGCACGTCTTCTTTTTATGGGTGTAATGACACTACCAATGCTTGGTATCTTCATGCAAGCGTATAGCAAGTTTTTGTCTACACGTAAAGATTTCACAATTGAGTATCTTGATTTTGTAGCAAACTTAGGTACTAAGTTGTCACTTGTAGGTACACTTTTAAGTATGCTTCTGTTTGCTGTGTGGATGAATGAAGCTGGAAAACTAACACATCCTTTAGCTCTTTTGAGTATTGGAGCAATGGCATATATGCTATGGATGAGTCAGAAAAATACAAATGCTTATTTGAGCATGTCGATGCTAGTTGTTGTCGTTTTATTAGTATCTGGTGTGAGAGAACTTATTCGTTTTAATATCATGCAAAATGTAGGTTACGATCTCTATGGTTACCCAACTCATATAGATTGGGAAAGTACAATTTTGTTTATTTTGACATTTGGAGTTTTGGGCTTAACAGGATTCGCTTTTATAATTGCAATGGCATGGAAGGTTGGAAAAACTGAGGGCGTTTTTGATGGACAAAAAGATCCATTAGTATCGAAGCTGGCAAGTGCTTCTTTATATCTTTTTAGTGCTTGGATAGTTGTGTTTTTCGGATATGGAATGATAATACTGTTTAAAAACAGTCTTTGAGATTTTAGGAGCCTTTTTGTAAAGTGCTCCTTTATAAAGATGTCTAAAAAACTAAGAGTTTGTAGTTATAGCGTTTGCAATTCGTAGCATTGTCTCTTCTTTACCGATGACAGCCATAATGACGTCTATGTTTGGTCCGCCCATTTTTCCAAGAAGTGCTACACGAAGTGGCATACCGATTTTTCCAAAACCTATCTCCATCTCACTTACTACCTCTTCCATAAGAGTGTGATAATCAACCGGAAGATGTAATTCCCCCGCATTTGTAAGTTTTGCTCCAAAAGCATTAAGAATCTCAACTGATCCCTCTTTAAAAGCTTTTTTCATAGCTTTTTCATCATAAGAAGTTGGCGTTTGTACTATCTCTTCTACCAAAGCAGCAAGCTCTTTAAGAGTTTTCGCTCTCTCTTTAAGTGCGTCGAGTAAAATCTCTTTTTTGTCATGAGAAGTGAGTAAAACGCCATAAGGTGTTAAAAGCTCTGCTAGCTCTGCGTTTGGAGTGTTTTTGATGTAGTGAGAGTTTAACCAGTCAAGCTTTTCTGTGTTGTAAATAGAAGCTGATTTGTTGATGTCTTTTGGATTGAAAAGTTCAATCATCTCAGCAAAAGAAAATATCTCTTGATCTCCATGACTCCAACCTAAACGCACCAAAAAGTTTAGAAGTGATTGTGGTGTGTAACCCATCTCTTTGTAAGCCATAACGTCTGTTGCACCGTCGCGTTTAGAGAGTTTTTTCCCAGCAGAGTTGTGAATCATAGGTACATGATAAAACGTAGGAATGTCAAAACCAAGTGCCTCATAAACCACTATCTGTTTTGGTGTGTTTGAGAGGTGGTCATCTCCGCGGATAACCTCGTTTATACCCATCAAGTGATCGTCTATTGCCACTACGAAGTTATATGTTGGGCTTCCATCCCCGCGAGCTATTACAAAGTCATCTAAGATATCCTCAGCTTGAAATGAGATATCACCTTTCACTCCATCTTTGACAAGAATCTCTCCAGATTGTGGTGCTTTTATACGGATAACTGGCTCAACTCCCTCTGGTGGAGTACCATCAAAATCGCGGTAACGACCATCGTACATAGTACGTTCTTTATTTGCCATCTGTGTTTCACGAAGTTCTGTGAGTTCTTCTTTACTCATGTAACATTTGTAAGCTTTGCCTTCATCTAGGAGTTGCTGAATGTATTTAGCATAAATCTCATCACGTTGTGACTGGTAAGTGATCTCACCATCAGCTTCAAGTCCTAACCAAGCAAATGCATCTAAAATGGCTTGGGCCGCTTCTTGGGAGTTTCTAGCCTTATCAGTATCTTCTATACGAAGAACAAATTTACCATTGTTTTTTTTAGCCCAGAGGTAAGAAAAAAGAGCAGTACGAAGACCACCAATGTGAAGATATCCAGTAGGAGAAGGTGCAAAACGAGTAACAACCATGAAAAAGCCTTTAATTTTAATGGAGGAATTTTAGCTAAAATTACTTAACACTATTGTAATTGAGCGCAACATACCATTTACCATCGACCTGTTCTTGTTTGAGAACTTTCACATTTTGTTTGTCTAATTCGACATCACTTGAGATTTTGGTTTGTGTTTTAAAGCTGTAGTTTGAGTTGTAACTATCTATATTTTCTTCATTAAACATCTGCGAATTTACATTTGAACTAAGCATAAAGGCTATCTCAGTACGTGCTTTAAGCATTGCAGACTCAAGAGAATCACCAGTGCCGTATCCTATAACTCCCTTGTCTGTAGTAAGTGTTTTTTGAAACCATGTTGGTACTTTAGCATTAAACCTTTGGGCAACATCTATGTACCAGACCTCTTTTTCTTTGTAGTCTAGAAGTGCTAAAGGTTTTTGAATGGAGCTTTTAAAAGTATTGTTATATGCACCGACTATCTTTTCATCTGCTTTTTGGATGGTAGTGTAAACAACTTCTGGTTTGTAGTTGATGTTTGTATATTGCACTTCATACTTGTCACCATCATAGAGTAGAAAGATTTTTTCGAGTTTGAGTTGCTTGTTGCTACTTACTATTTGAGGAATGATATTGAAATCATGTTCATACTTAATCTCTTTGGCATATTGTGGTTTTATCTTTATGAAAGAGTGATTGTTTATATCTGCATTATTTGCCAATATATTGAAATAGAGTCTTTGAAGTTCAGCATCATAATTAAAGTCAACAGCATTGTAACCTGAGAGTCGTTCAAGGAAAAGTAGTTTAGCTAGCTTGTCTGATTTGAGTAAAAAGTTGTTATAAAGTTTCGTCTTTTTCTCATCGAGCTCCTTATTGTAAGTGTTAAAAGAGTTCTCTAAGGAGTAGATGTAGTTGTTTCGTCTTTGTACTTCAAGCTCATACTCTCTTTGAATTTTACGAATCTCTTCTTCTCTTTGGTATACAGCTTCTTCTACTCTCTTTTCAAACTGTTTTTTTGTTTCAAATTCATCTTTGTGGAGTTTAACAATTTTTGGGAGTTGGGGCTTTTTGATTTTACTAGGAATATACTTTTGTACATCCTCTTTTTTTATCTCTTTGAAGTTAGAGTTAGTGATATCTTGACTAATCTGAGCAAGAGCTTTTGTGATAGCTTTTGTGATAGGGACATTTTGCTCAAAAACAACTATGCTTAAAAGTTTTTTTGAATCTTCATCCATGATGACTAGACCATCTCTTTTATGTGTGTATGTGACAAGGTCATCAAAAGCATCATCAAAGGAGTCTTCTAGGTCATCGGTATCAACATAGATTACATCAAGACCATATTTTATATCATATGAATTAAATTTGTTGATTATTTTGTCTTTAGCCATATAGAGTTTTGAATCTATTATGGAGTCTTTAAAAAGCTCACTATCAAAACTTTTTTTGTGAGAATCAGCTGCAGTCACGATACTCGTACCAAAGGTAATTATCCCTGAAGCAATCCGGTCACCAATGAGATAATCACTCGCTGAGGTAAACTTGTGAGAACAAAAATCTTGGTTTTTTCTTTCAATAATTTCCATAGATTTTTTAGGATTTAAAACATTAAAAAAGCCTAGAGTGTTTCCGCTTCCACACATCTGCTCAGTGTATCTATTGATCGTAGTGTCATATCCCTCTTCACTGATGTATATAACATACTCATCTTCAGCTATTGGGTATGTGTAGTATTTTTCTAGGGGAGAAATAAATTTTAGTCTGTCATCATCAAGGATAACAGAGATAGATTTTTTGAGCTCTGTAACATTGATACTTTTATACTCGGCATTTTCTTGATTTTTAAGTATCTCATTAACAGATGCGGGTTGTGCAATTTGTTTTTTTGAAGAACAGGCATTAAAAAGAAGTAAAAAGAAGAGAAAAATACTAAATAATTTTACCAATTTTAAACCCTATATATTTTTGTAGATTAATTTTATCATAACTTGAATATAAAATACAATTTATAAGCTTGTTGGTAAAAAATGGCTAAAATACAAACTAAATTTAAATCAAGTGAATAAAAATGAGTAAAATACTTCTACTAGTTCTTCTAACATTAGGTCTAAACGCAGCTGTTTATGATGGTGTTGCCATAGTTGTTAAAGATAAGGCTATCACCCTTCTTGACATAGAAAAAGAGATGCAGACGTCTAACATTAGTGCTGCTAAAGCAGCTGACACTCTGATTCGTCAGCAACTTGAAGCTGTTGAGATTGACGAGAGAAATATAGTAGTTAGTTCTAGTGAAGTATATGATGATATCAAAAAGATGGCCGCAAGAAACAACATGAGCATTAGTGATTTTTATGATGCGGTTAGAGATGCAAATGGACTCAGCTCTACAGAGTTTAAAGAAAAAATCAAACAAAAACTTCTTTCACAAAAACTCTATGCAGCGATAGCATACTCATCTATCTCAGAGCCAAGTGAGGCTGAACTTGAGGAGTATTATAAACTGCATAAGGATGATTTTAAAAATCCTGCTGCGTTTACAGTAATCATATACGATTCAAAAGAGAAGGCAAAGCTTCAAGAAAAAGTAGACAACCCAATGTTTTACTCTCCAGATATCGCTACAAATGAGCAAGTACTTCCTTATGATAGAATCTCTCCAGAACTCGCATCATTGCTTCAAAGAACGGCTTTAAATAGCTTCACACCTATTGTTCCAAATGGAAAAGGCGGTTTTATGAGCTTTTACATAAAAGCGATAGAGTCAGCAAAAGAGGGTGGTTTTGATAGTGTACGTACTCAGCTTGTTAATGCCATCATGGAAGATAAACGCGAACTAGTCCTCAGTGACTACTTTGCAAGACTCCGCCACAATGCAGATATAAATGTTATAAGAACGGTCGAGTAAAATGCTTAGCGATAAAAACTTTTTAAATATCGCACATGAACTAGCATCAGCCTCTAAGTGTGTTTCAAAACAAGTTGGAGCTGTGATAGTAAAAGATGGAAGAATTCTTAGTACTGGTTACAACGGAACGCCAGCAGGCTATACAAACTGCTCACAACATTGGGACAATAAGTACACAAAAGATCATCATGAGTGGAGTAAGACTTATGAGATACATGCAGAGATGAACGCCATCATCTGGGCAGCACGTAAGGGTATCTCAATAGAAGGTGCTACTATTTATGTAACACTTGAGCCTTGTAGTGAGTGTAGTAAAAACCTTATAGCAAGCGGTATCAAACGCATAGTGTACGATAAAGCTTATGAGCATACTCACTCGGAGGTTATCTCTAAGTTTATTAAAGATAACGGAGTACTTATAGAACAACTAAGCCTTTAAAAACTCTGTAATAGCAGAAGCGGGACGACCTATGATTGCTTTTGTTCCTTTGATGATTACTGGGCGTTCTATAAGTTTTGGGTTTTCTGCCATTGCTTTTATAAGTTTCTCTTCATCTGTTTCATTTTTCAAATCCAACTCTTTATAAACAGCCTCTTTTGTTCGCATCCACTCTCTTGCACTTTTAAATCCGAGCATTTTTAAAACATTTTTAATCTCATCAACAGAGAGAGAATTGTCGAGGTATTTTACTACTTCATTTTCACATCCACTCTCTTGGACAAGTGCTACTCCCTCTCTTGATTTTGTGCAACGAGGATTGTGCCAAATTGTAACTTTACTCATAGGTATTCCTTTTTTTTCTTTGTATTTTACACTATAATTGTTTCAAATATAAAACAGAGGAGGAGTTTGTTTATGAAAGAGAGTAAATATGCAAAGTTAGCAGACTTTGGACGTAAACTGTTAAATGAAAACTCCATAGAAGATGGACTTCCTCTTATCTCTGAGTATGCAAAGAAAGTAACAAAAGCTGAGAGATGTTCTATCTTTATTTATGATAGAAAAGAAGAAGAGTTATGGACTACTCTTGCAGACGGTATAGAAAAAATCATAGTTGATAGCAAGAAGGGCATCATAGGATATACGCTAGATAAAAGAAAGCCACTTATAGTCAACAATCCTTATGCTCACGAACATTTTTTATCTGAAGTAGATAAAGATACAGGTTACAAAACAAACAACATCATCACAGCTCCTATTTTTAATTCAAAAAGAGAAGTGATTGGAATTTTGGAGTTACTAAATAAAGAAGGCGACTTTGACAACGATGATATGAAGTTTATGGTCTTTTTTGCACACTATGTAAGTGGATTTTTAGAGTTGGTAAATATCTATCTTGAAGAAGATAAAAAAAACAAAAAGGTTTAGTCTGAATGAAAAAATTTAATCAAATTGCTGAATTTGGCAAGCAACTTATGACACTAGATGAGATGGAAAATGCACTTGATTTGATAGCTAAAGAGGCGAAAAACCTTGTAAACGCAGACAGATGTTCTATCTTTATAGTAGATAACGAAGATAAAATGCTTTGGACTAAACTCAGTGATGGCATAGGACGCATAGTTATATCTCTAGATGCTGGTATAGTTGGCGATACTTACAAAAAGCAAGAAGCTCAAATTGTTAACAATCCTTACGAAGATAAACATTTCTTACAAAACATAGATAACAAAAGTGGCTATAAAACAAAAAATATGATTACAGTACCAATCTTTAACTCCAAACGCGAGGTAATGGGTGTAATGCAACTTTTAAATAAGTCTCGCACAGATTTCAACGAAGAGGATTTAGAGTCACTGACATTTTTTGCAAATTATGTAAGTGGTAGTCTTGAATTAGTTTTGATGCAAGAGTAGTTTAAATACAATAATTACCACTGATTATTACGCTATAATTTATGCAATCTCAAATACTTGATCTGTATTTGACTTCGTTTTTATAATCCTTTAAAAACTCAATAACTACACATAAAGCTTAGATCTACTCAAATTAACATTAACAGATTTTTGTTAGGCTTTTTTACGAGACACTTTTATCTGTTATTACTTATAACTGATGTACTCACCCTAAAGAAGCCACCATCGAAACAGATATTAATAGACTAAAGCACGACTCATTTAAGATAGTTGAAGAAGATAAAAACCTGAAGAATATAAGGGTTAGTAATCATGCAATTAGTTATAAACTAGACCTATATATGGAAGCAGAAATAATAGGGTTTGTAGAGTACAAGATGAAAGACGAATCGCTAAATAAAATCTATATAAGTCACATGTCAGTAGATGCCTGCTACCAAAAAAATGGTTTAGGGAGCCATCTACTAAACTGTTTAAAAAAAGAGTTCAGTATCATAAGCTTGCTATCGTTTAATAAAAGCTTGAATACCTTTTATGAAAAAAACAACTTTGTAGAAGATTTGTCCGAAAGAAAACTAAGAAACATGACGAATTATATGTGGACCAAATAGAGTTTAATTTTGAACATGTTCCAAAAAGAGCAGAGTGTGGGGTATCTACAAATGTGAGCTATATTAATTGACTAATATATTTATCACTTTATCTTTTAGTCTTTCTATCTAAAATTTTATTAATAAGCTAGTTCATTATTTTTATTACAAGTTTTCTTGACAATGACAACCTTTTTATATGTAAAATACTTTTTCTTACTAAAAAACAATTATTATGTTAAAATGTTTTTATTAAATATTTGGAGCAACTATGAAAAAACTAATAGTTCTAATAAATTTGATATTTTTTAATTATGCATATCTTCATGCTGGTAATAATGATATTAATATGTCAAAAGAAATATTTTCAAATATAATATTGAATCAAGCACCAGAGGCTACTTGTTCAGATTCATTTTATAAAGAGTGTTTTGATGTTAGCCATCAAGATTGTCTGAAATATATGGGTATAACTTTTGAGATATGTTACAAAGCTGCTGAAAAGAATACAACTGTTACAGATTCAAGTACATTAATTGAATTCGGTAACTATGGAAAAAGAATAGGCAATTGTGCTGGTGCATCATATGAGGTCATTATGAGACAAGCAGGAAAAATTAATCAAAAATGTTTAAAGTCTCCTTCTAACAAATAGTTATAAATAGTAAGACTATATGTTAATGACGAATATTTAGTCAAATTTTGAACATACTCCAAAAAGAACTATATATTGTTATAATTCCTTATATTTAAATGGAAGGTTTAAATGGAAGCATACTTTTCTACAAGTGGAACTATAAATAGAATAAGCTATTTTCGTCATACTATTGTAATTTTTTCTGTAATACTTATAGTGATGTTCCTTACTATACTATATGCCGTTCCGAATAAAATATCACCTTATTCACTTGAAGGTCTTTTGCTCGCAGTTCCGCAAGCAATTATCTTTCATTATAGTTGGATATCACTTAATATAAGACGTTTAAGACATATTGGAAGATCAGGATGGTGGAGTGTATTAACACTTATTCCTTTTATAACTTGGGTTTTCTATGTTTTTCTTTTAATTGTTAAAGGCAAAGAATAAATTATAAAAGCCTCAACGGAGTTCCCCGTTCTTTTCGTCTGGAATATTCCATATAGTGTAGACAGTTTTATGTGTTCAATAACCTCTTATTTTTGGAACAATCTTTAGTAACAGAAAGCTCGTTCCAAATAGAGTTGAGCTTGAGAACTTTTTACTTTAGCCACTCTTTAAGAGCAGTCTTCATTTTTGTTGATTCTTCAAGCTCTTTTTTGAGTTCAATGTTTTCTAAGTACAATTCTATGGCTTTTTTCATTGGTGCATTGATAGTTCCAGAGCCAAGAGCTGCGATGACATCTTTTGCTTCGTAGCCTATAAGCTCTGCGAGCTCAGGGTATGTTAGCTCAAGTTTGCTACATGTTAGAGTGAGTAAGCTGATATCTTTTGGTGTTTCATTTTGATGTGGTTTTGATGGCTCTAGTACATGAGAAGCTCTCATCGCTTCATCTTCTGTATCTTCATCTTCAAGCGAACCAACTTCAAAAACAACATTGACAAGTTTTGGCTCTAGATCTGCTACTCTGGCGTTTAGCATATACTCTGGAAATGCTGTACCTTGAGGTACTGTTGCCACAACTTTATGGACTCCATAAACGCTGTCGCTTGTGACTTTGAGGATATCAGAGCTTGTAGGCATCTTAAAAAATACAGAGGTATCGTCAAGAACATCTTGAAGTGCTTCTTGTGCGTGTGCTGCTGATAATGCTGTGCCTTTTATAGCTCTTGCTTTGTAGGGGATATTTCCAAATACTGTTAAATTTTCTTGCATAATCTTCCTTTAATATGGCGACATTATATCGTTTGTTCTAAGGAAAATAGTTTAATTGGTTTCAATGTTTACAAGCTCAACTCTTTGACAATCTTTTTTGATAAGTTTTTTGTTTGTAGCATCCTCTTCGGCAAGAACTAAAATGTCAGCAAAGTCATCTTTAGGTATCTCAAAAGAGTGAAGCTCTTTTTGTGTCTCTATCTTCACGATACTTTCGTTTGGCTGGGCAAAAAGAGCCAGATTTCTAAATCCTTTTGCATACTCGCTTTTGATGAGTTTGAGTATCTTCTCATTTGCTATAAGCTCATTAAGAGTTACTTCTTTGTTGACATCCGCTTCGCATAGTACCTTGTATGTTACCAAAATTGTTCCATTCATATTTTCTCCAATGTGGTTTTAATGATGGAGTATTTTAGTATGATTTTTCTCTAAGAGCTCAAAATATTGCATTTTGCAATCTAACTCTTTTGTTTAAGCTCGCGTTTTACTCTTTGTATCTCTTCTCTTAAAGCATCAAACGCCATGCCATCAAGCTCTTTTTTGTACTTCAGCTCATGGTAAAGTCTGCTTGTCTCTTCTAGGTTTATCTCCAGCTCTCTCTGCGTTTTAGTTAAAAAGTCATGCATACTTTCATGGGGGCTTTTTGAGATCTGGTGTTTTTGAAGAGCTTTAAGCAGCTTTTGCATCTCACACATAAGTTTGTCCTGACATCTAGAACTCTTAAGCAGAAAAAACAAAACCGCACTCAAGGCTATAAGTGCTAAAAAAGAAAAGACAAACTTTAAAAGATAGAGAGTGTCGCTTAGAAGCTCTTTGAGTATTTGCATCTGTTTTACGCGGTCATAGTCTAAAATCCATCTGTTGATTATGTACTTAGAGTACAAAAAGTAGTGATTGACTTTTGTAAAGTAAGGATTTGCTTCTTTGCTAAGGCGCTCCTGCGTTTGAGCTGGAGTTTCATTTGTCGTAGCTGTAGTTGTGGGGTCAAACCTCACCCAACCTTCATCATCAAAGTAAAGCTCTACCCAGGCATGCGCATCAGAAGATTTGACTAAGAGGTAGTTGTTTATCATGTTCTTTTTATCGCCCTTAAATCCGGTGACGATTCTTGAGGGAATCCCTAACATTCTAGCACTTGAAGCAAACGCCGAGGCAAAGTGAACGCAGTAGCCATTTTTGCTATCGAGTAAAAAAGAGTCTGTAAAGTCATCTAGGTTTGTACCCGTAGGTTTAAGTGAGTAAGATAGATTTTGCTTTTGAAAGAACTTTACAAGTTCGTTCGCTTTTTCTTTTGGCGAGAGCTTTTGTTCTCGTACGTACCGTAGGGCATCGTATGTTTTGTCGTTCGTCTCCTTGTCTACTTTGAGCATAGTCGAGAGATTGTCTGTGTAGAGTTTATAACTCAGTGCGGACTTTAAGAGGTACTTCTTTTTCTCATAAAGAGGTTTGTCTGAGCTTAGAGTATAGTCTCTATGGCGTTTAGTTCTTTTAGGCTCACTTAGTGGAATGTCTAAGGCGTATATCCAGTTTTTTGCATGAGGATAGATAGTAACTTCGTACTCTTTTATCTCTTTGGCGTTTGCGACTCTATCTTTAGATCTTAGTGCAGGGTTTTTTACCCACTCTAAACCTTTTTGCTCACTTAGAGTAGAACCTCTGAAGTAGAGCTGCGAGTTTGAGATGTTTGCATCGTTAAAAAGAGCTTCCATGATTATTTTGTTTGAGAGACTTATGGAGTCAGAGCTTACTTTCATAGTCCCATCGTAACCGCTCTCTACATACTTGTCCGCCCGAAACCCATAATCTGCTTTTTCTATAGAGATGCGAGGAAAAAGTAAAAACATCAGAGTAACAGAAGGAAGTGAGAGTAAAAAAAGTTTGGCTGTAAACTTTAGTATCTCTCCAAGTGTCGCGTCCATTCTGCTCCAGATGTAAAAGAGGGTAAAGATAAAAAGAGTAGTTATGGAGTAAAAAAGCATAAAGATGGAGTTGAAAAAGAAAAACGAGAGTATCATCAAAAGAACTGGAGAGATTTTTAGATACACGTTTGTGACTTTAGTGAGCTTTTGTAGAGTAACGGCGAAAATGAGTAAGGAGCTTACAAGCGAGACAAAAAACTGCATCCTAGAAAAATCTGAAAAGTTGTAAGAGCTAAAAAAGGAGAGACTTATAAGAATGAGTCCTAAAACCATAAGTAGAGATTGTCTTTGTATATCTTTGAGTATAAAAAAGAGTGCTATAGCTATGTAAAGCAGCATCATAAACTTCGCCACAAAGAGATGTGGAATGATGGAGAGAACAAGAGCTATATCTAAGAGCCTCTCATTTGAGGGAGCTTTAGTGTGAAGCAATAGTTGTAAGTATTTCATCTATGGTCTGCTCCTTTGAGTCTAGTCGCTTGGCGTTTATCTCTAGGGTAAAATCCAAATGGTGTTTTTCACACTCTAAGACCCAAAGAGTGAGTTGTGAGAGTCGCTCTTCACTCTCTCCGCCGAGGTTTTCATAAGAGAAATGGAGCGTTTTTTTCTCATCCTCATAAAGAAAAGTTTTGCTTTTTAATTTTTCATCTTTTGCTAGAGACGCCCAGTGGATGTAAGAGACGTTTTCTCCTTGAATAAAATCTCGTATGCCATCAAACTCATGCATCTCGCCATTGAGCGAGTCATCTTTGTTGTAAACGCTAAAGAGTGAAGCACCTTTGGGATTGGCATAGACAAAAACGGACTCTTCTATATCTATCTCTTTGTACTTTATCTCGTGAGGAAGAGGAAAGAGCGAGCTTAGCATTATGTTTGGGAGTTTTGCACTGCCGCGTTTAGAAAAACTACTTGTAAACTTTAGAGTTTCACTCTGCTGTGCGTTTATGGACTTTAGATGATTTTTCGTTTCTGGGGATTTGAGGGTGATGTCATAAACGGCGTTACTTGAGTCATTGATGATGGAGAGTGTATAAAAAGATGGAGTTGATGCAAAAAAACGCTCATGTGAGAGGAGTTTTATTTTTACACTGGCGATGTTTGCGATTCCATAGAGCGAAGACGCACCCGCTACACCTACGAGAAAAAACATCATAATGTAGACGATATTGTAGTTGTGCATATAGGCTTGTAAAAAAAGAGAGACTATGATGAGGATGAGGTAAAAAAACTGCTTTGTAGGTCTGTTTTTTACGCTCTTAAGTATCGATATGTAGGTTCTGAGTGATTTCATCTCTAATCTCTTGTGGTGTTTTACTAGCACCTTTTGCTTGGAGTCTGTGTCTTATGATGTAAGGTAAAATCTCTAAAACATCCCCGGGAACTACATACTCACGAAGCTCTATCATCGCCCAGGCTTTTGAGATGTTTAGAATGCTCAGTGCCGCTCTTGTAGAGAGTCCAGTGATATACAAAGAGCTATCTCTTGTAAATGCGAGTATCTCTTGGATGAGAGTCAGTATCTCTTCGCTTACAAAAACCTCACTCATGGCGTTTTGTAAACCTTGAGACTCCTCTGGTGTCAAGCTTTTAAGTGAATCAAGTGAGACTTTGGCGTTTGAAGCAAGTATTGCGCGTTCTGCTTCGTGGCTTGGATAACCAAGAGAGATTGCCAACCCAAATCTATCTAACTGAGAAGAGGGAAGCTCATAAGTTCCCACCTCTTCAAAAGGGTTTTTCGTTGCGATGACGAAAAATGGAGAAGGGAGTTTGTGAGTAACGCCGTCCACACTGATTTGCTTCTCCTCCATCGCTTCAAGCAAAGCACTCTGCGTTTTTGAAGAAGCACGGTTTATCTCATCAGCAAGTAAAAACTGAGAAAAGATAGGACCTCGCTTGAAACTAAAAGTCGCGTCTTTAGTATTGTAAAAATTGAGACCGATGATGTCTGAGGGAAGGAGGTCGTTTGTAAACTGAATGCGGGAGTAATTAAGCCCTAAAACTCTTGCAAGTGTTTTTGCCAAGGTCGTTTTTCCAACCCCTGGAATGTCTTCTATGAGTAAGTGAGAACCAGAGATAAACGCAGCTAAAGAGAGTTTTATCTGAAGCTCTTTTCCTAGAATGACCTTTTGAGATTCACCTAGTATCTGCTCTATTAGAGCCGCGTTTTTACTCATAATGTCTCCTTTTAGAAGCTATAGTGTGCTTGATAAGCCAGACTCATCACACCTACAGAATAGTTTGAAGAGTTATTGTAACGCATTATTTTCTTCGCGTACTCTTTCATATACTGGAGCTCTGGTTTTCCTTTTGTGAAGCAATTGTAAACTTTACCGCTTCTACTTGTCTCATACACAAAAGATGTATCTTCGTTGTTAAACTCATAGTCGTACCACTCTTGCTCAATCTTAGGCACGTCTTCCATTTTGTCCCAATCTATGAGAGTGTTAAAATCCGCTTTTTTGTTTAGATAATTTGCAGCGGAGACGATGGCGTCTTCCATGTTTGTAAGGTCGACTTTGTCGCCTTTATATGGCACTGCGTAAACAAAGCTGTTTGGCATAAACTGAGGTATTCCGACAGCCCCAGCATAAGAAGATGGAAGATTACACTGCTCAGGAGTTACACCCTGCTTGTAACAGTGTGTGATGATTGTTGCCATATTTGTCTTACCCATTTTTAGAAGCCACTTCTCTCTTGGTGTTTCACCTTTTGTTCTGACAACCATAGTGTTAAAAACTATAAACGCATCGTGAGTTGGTTTAATCTTTCCAAGTTTAGTCTCTTTTAGAAGTATAGCCGCGATGATTTCACGGTTTACTCCGTAAGTTTTCTCAGCGTAGTCGTAAACTTCTTTGTACTCTTCTAAGTTGTCAATCATTTTTGGAATGTAACTTACAAGTGCATTGTTCGCTTTTTTCTCTTGTGTTTTGTGGTGTTGTATCTTACTTGGTTGGAGATACTTCCAGCTTACTTCGTCAAACTTTTGCGTCTTAAAGTACGACATCAAAAACTCGTTTGCATATTTGTAAGAAACGCCGCTTTTGACAACGCTTTCACAAACGTCCGTATAGTCTGGATTTTGAAACTCACAGTTTGTGTACTTTGCACTCAGTGAAGTTGTAAGGGCCGCTGCTAGTAGTAGTAATTTATATTTCATCATTTATCTCTTTTAATCTTTTAGGTGTGCCGACATCGTGCCATCTTTTTGTAAATAACTCGCCACTTACTTCATTTCTTGCTATGGCAACTCGAAGAAGTGGAGCGAGTGGACTCTTTTGTACCTGTTGGTTTTTAAATAGTTTCGGATTGTAATAGCCTATGCCTGAAAACGTGTACATATCTGTAGCTTCATTTAAAAGCTCAGAGCCTCTTAAGCCAAAATCTCCTTTTTCATTTTGGGGAGGATTTGGCACTAAAACAAGATGAGCCATTTTTCCCTTTAACTCAAACGCGGGGTTAAACTCATACTCGCAAAAAATGTCGCCATTGAGAACTAAAAAGGGTTCATCTCCTAAAAGAGGAAGAGCTTTTAGTATTCCGCCAAGAGTCTCTAAGCCTCCCTCTTCTTGCTCATCCGAGTAAAAAATCTTCACTCCCCATTTTGAGCCATCGCCCAAAGCCTCGGGAATTTTATAGCCCAAATGTGCAAGATTTATCACTATCTCTTTGAAGCCGTTTTTAGCGAGTCTCTCTATATGCCAAACTATGAGAGGCTTACCCTTTACTTCTAGGAGTGGTTTTGGTGTCGTATCTGTGAGTGGTCGCATTCTCTCTCCGCGACCAGCTGCGAGTATCATCGCTCGCATCTATAGCTCTCTTAAAAAGAGTGCAAGTTCTTGCGTTTCATCGTACTTTTTTGCTGCACTTAAAACATACTTTAGTACAAGGGGAATGTCTTTGAGATAGCCATCTTTACCGTCACGAAGATACAAACGCGAGAAAACGCCAAGCACTTTTATGTGGCGTTGTAGACCCATAAAATCAAACCACTTTATAAACTCCTCATCGCTTACGTCTAAGCCTTTTTTGTCTCTAAAATAAAGGGCGAGTTTTTCTATCTCTTCGTGGTCGAACTCTATGTAGCAGTCTTTTAAAAGTGATACTAAGTCATAAGTAAGAGCTCCATTCATAGCATCTTGGTAGTCGATGACTCCTATCTCTTTTTTTGGTGTTAGCAAAATGTTTCGTGAGTGAAAATCTCTGTGAACAAACAAACCTTGAGGTTGTGAGAGTACGACTTTTGAGATTGACGCTAGTGTATTTTCAATGAGCCGCGTTTGCTCTGCGTTTAGCTCTTTTTTGAGAAGTCCACTCAAGTACCACTCCTGCATCAAATCCATCTCATAAATCAAAAACTTCTCATCATAAAGAGGAAGCCCTTTTGTTGTGGTGTTTTGCATAAGTATGATTTGCTCAATGGCGTTTTTGTAGAGTTCGTGGTAGTTTTTCTCGTCTAAAATATTTAGGTAATGAGTAGAGCCAAAATCCTCTATGAGAAGATATCCAAGCTCTAAATTTTGCTCTAAAATTTTGGGTGCTTTTACCTTGGCGTTTAAAAGTCTCTGCGTTACGTCTAAAAAAGGTTTGAGCGAGTCAAGTTCAAGAGACGAGTCCATAACTATAAAGGAGAGCTCACCTTTTATAAGTCGGTAGTACTTACGAAAACTTGCATCGGCTGACGCAATGCTTAGCTCATACTCTCTGTATGGCGTTTGTGCTAACCACTCTTTTATCTCATCCATAAACCGCTCCTAAAACTGACTCTTTTTTTGCACCCGTAACACTGCTTAGCTCTACGGCTTCGTTCATATCGCGTTTGTATGCAAACCAAGCAAACGCCATCGCTTCAAGCGCATCGCTATTTACACCAAAATCTTCGCTGTGTTTTATCTCACACTTACAAAGTTCTTTCAGTCTTTGCATAAGAAAAGCATTTTTCGCTCCACCTCCACAGAGTATGAGCTGGGAGAGTTTGCTCGCGTTTACGTCTTTTGCTATGCTTTTTGCGGTGAGTTCTAGAAGTGTTCTTTGTATATCTTCGTCGTTTATGGTGTTGAAGATGGGTAAAAAGTTTGAAAACCATGTCTCGTTAAAATACTCTCTGCCTGTGCTTTTTGGCGGGAGTTTTGTGAAGTACTCATCGCTCAGCATTTTAGAGAGTAAGTCCTCATCCACTTTCCCGCTTTTTGCGAACTCCCCATCTTTATCGTAAGACTTGCCCTGCGTTTTTTGCATCCACATATCGAGCAGGACATTACCACAGCCTGTGTCCCAACCCTCTAGCTTTTCACTAAGAAGAGTAAGGTTTGCCATCCCGCCGATGTTTAAAACGCCAACCTTGCCCGCAAGATGCGAGAACAAAAACTTATGAAACACGGGAGCAAAAGGAGCACCTTGCCCACCATTTGCAATGTCTGCGTTTCTAAAGTCACTAACGGTTTTTATACCAGTTCGAGCGACCATGACATTTGCATCGCCGAGTTGCATAGAAAAAGGGAACTGCGCATTTGGTTCATGCCAGAGAGTTTGACCATGGAGTCCGATGGCGTTTATGGTAGAAGAGTCGATTTTGTGAGCGTGGAGAAACTGAGTCACTTTGTCTGCAAAAAGAGTCCCAAGTTTGCAATGAAGTGTGCCAATGGCTTGGAGTGAAGTAAGCCCACCGATAATCTCTAAAATCTCTTCTTTAAGCAATGAGGGAAATGGATACTCTTCATAAGCTAGGAGTTTGCAACTCTCTTGATTTATCTCACAAAGAGCGATGTCTATCCCATCCATGCTAGTCCCAGACATGATGCCTATGTAGTAGTGACTCATAAATCCCCTTTTGGTAGTTTGTGTAATTATAGTCTAAAGAGGCTGTGAGTGAAAGATGTAAGAGGAAAAAGTGAGATTTACCCTCAGAGAATTACTCAGAGGGTTTTGTCTCTTTTTTTTCGTCTGCAGGGTCTTTGTAGTTGAGTGTCGGTAGAAAGTATGCTGTTACTAAAAGAGCTGAACTTAAAACAAGGACTATAGCAAGGTCGTAGCCACCAAGAAGGTCACTTACTCTTATCTTGCCTAAGTCAGGTCCTATGATTTTTTCTATCCAAGGGTAAGCTATAGTAAAAACAGCACCTCCTAGCATCCCTCCAAGAACACCTACAAATGCATCAACTCTACCTTCTGAAACAGATACAAAAAATGCAGAAGGACATTTTCCGAGTATGACTAGACCGATTCCAAAAAGAATTCCACCTATGATAATACCACCAAGTATAGTTGGTTTTATAGCATAGCTTGCATAACCCATCTCCACTAAAAAGTAAAATCCTAGGCCAGATAGAGCAACTGTCGTCATCGCCATTCTAGGAACGAGTGTATCTTCAAAAATCATAAATCCTGCCATCTTCTCAAACTTATCCAAACGCGAGTAGAGGATGATAGCACCAAAACAAAAGCCTATAAAAAGTACAAGTAAAACAGAACCATTAACGCCATTTGCAACTGTAGTGAACATGTTTGAAACTCTTTCTATCATACTTTACACCCTTTTTTCTTGTAGAAAAATCTACCAGTTATAACCCCAGTGCCCAATGCAACTACGGCGAAGATGATACCACTTACAGCTGCTTGTGAACCACCAGAGAGTATGTGACCAGCATTACACCCACCTGCTAAACGAGCACCAAAGACGAGTAAAAACCCAGCGATAAAACTCCAAATCATACGAGATTTGATAGATTTGTTTTTTCTCTCTTTCCAGAGTGTTGGGATGAAGCTTATGTGAAATGATTTAGTCACAAAAACAGACATAAAAAGTCCTCCAAAGAAAACACCGATGAGCATTACAGCTTCCCAAGCGCCACTCTCTTCTACCATTGCCGCATACTTATACTCTTGAGGAGCAAGTCCAAAGAGCATGTTTGAGAGATAACTCATTCCTGTTGATGCCCCTATTGGACGATCTGCTCCCCATGTAGAAAATGTGAAGAAAAAGAGTAAACTCATAGCAATTCCACCAAGCCACCAAGGTATACTTTTTGGCATATAAAATCCTTTTTATTAAAATGTTAAGTTAAGGTTAACGTTTTGAATTATAGAGCAAAATTCTTATGAAAATATTAAGTAATTAGATGTAATTCAGTAAAGTGCAAGTGGGTGAAAGTTAGAATCTTCTATTAACTCTAAAAATTGAGGGTCCGATGCAAAACATCATGCAAAGCTTAGTTAATTTCTTTTCAACTCCAGAAGATACTAACCTTGAAGAGCTTCAAAATAGCAAAAAATTCTTAGACACTGTTATTGATGAGATACCTAGTTTACTTCTTCTTAAAGATGAAAAAGGTGACTTTTTTCTTTGTAATCGTGCTGTTGCAGATTTTTATGGTACTACACCTGATGAGATGATTGGCAAGCAAGATGCTGATTTTGGTGTTCCTCAAGAGATTTCTGATGCTTTTAGAGAAAATGTCTTAAGTATTATGGAGTCTGGAGTAACCTCTGTTGTTATGGAGGAGAGTAGAGATGCAAACAGTGGAGAAATGCACTATTTTCGTTCTATTAAGAGACCTTTTAAAGATGCTAGTGGAAATAATCGTATATTAGTAATTGCTACGGACATTACTGATGTGGTAGTTTCTCAAAGAGAGCTTCAAAGAAGTGAAAACCTTTTCAAAGAGATATTAAGCATTGCGAAAGAGGGAATCTGGGATTGGAACATAGTGACTGGTGAAGTGGCATACAACCGACAATGGTATGCATCACTAAAGGCTCCTAAAAATCATGTCTGTACACATGTTGATGAGTTTGTAGCACTTCTTCACCCAGAGACTCTTCAGAGTGTATGGAGTAAGCTTGAGAAAGTTATCAAAGGAGAAGCACAGACCTACTTCTCAGAACACAGAATGATCTGTTTTGATGGAACCGAGATATGGGTGCAAGATAGAGGAAAAGTGATAGAGAGAGATGAGAGTGGTGCACCTCTTAGAATGGTTGGAGCTTTTACAGATATAACAGAGCAGAAGACTCACCAAGCCGAATTAGAACACATCGCACATTACGATTCTCTGACGGGGCTTCCAAACAGACTACTGAGTGCAGATAGACTCCACCAAGCACTACTACAAGCTAAACGAAAAGGGAATTATGTAGCGATTTTGTATCTAGACTTGGATGAGTTTAAACCCATAAATGACAGATATGGCCATGACACGGGAGATATTCTCCTTGTGAAAGTAGCTAAAAGAGTACTAGAAAAACTTCGCGAGGGAGATACGATGTCGCGTCTTGGAGGTGATGAGTTTAGTGTCATTTTAGCCGAACTTTCTTCTCCTTCAGAGGCAATACCAATAATAAGCCGAATACTTGAATCGTTTCAAGACCCTTTCGTCATTGATGAGATTGCCCACAAAGTTACTGCGAGTGTAGGAGTGGCGTTTTATCCACAAAAAGAAGAAAATGTGGATGGAGATCTTTTAATTCGTCAAGCGGATTCAGCAATGTACCATGCAAAACAGTCTGGTAAAAATCGTTATCATATTTTTGACGCTCAGCACGATGAGAGCATTCGCTCAAAACACAAAATGGTAGAAGAGGTAAGAGGGGCACTTTCTCGCAATGAATTTGTACTCCATTTTCAACCAAAAGTAAATATGCAAACACGAGAGATTTTAGGTGCTGAAGCACTTATTCGTTGGGAAAAACCAAGCGAAAAACTCGTTTATCCAATAGAGTTTCTTCCATTTATAGAAAATGACATGCTTTCAGTTGAACTAGGAGAATGGGTTATACGCGAAGCACTTTCTCATTTTAGTACCTTTGAAGAAAATGCTTTAAACCTTTCTATCAGTGTAAACGTAAGTGCCTTGCAACTACTCAATGGAGATTTTCCTCAAAGACTCAAATCTCTTTTAGAGAAGTTTCCTCAAGTAAACCCTAGTCGCCTTGAGATAGAGATTTTAGAAACAAGCGCATTAGAGAACATAAACGAAGCGATAGAAGTCATTAAGGAGTGTAAGTCACTTGGAGTAGGGTTTTCTTTAGATGATTTTGGAACAGGCTACTCCTCTTTGAGCTACCTCAAACGCCTACCAATCTCCACTCTTAAAATAGATCAAAGTTTTATAAAAGACATAGAGGATGATCCTGATGATCTCATTATCGTTAAAGGTGTCATCGGCCTTGCACATGCGTTTGGAAAAAAAGTCATAGCCGAGGGTGTAGAAAATGAGAAGCTTACTTCAAAACTTATAGAGCTAGGATGTCCAATAGGACAGGGATATGGCATAGGTCGTCCTATGCCAGTAGAGGAGTTTATAGAGTGGGCGAGGGTGTGGAGAAGATCATAACTTTGAGCTTATGAAAAACTTTTTATCCACAAGATGGAACATCACCATCTGAAGCGTATTTCCAAACAAAGTCATAAAGATTTGTTACATCTTTTTCTTTCATTTTTCCAAACTTTTTATCACCTGATGGACAGATAGTTTTCCACTCGTTCATAATCTTTCCAGACTCTTTTAAAGAAGCCCAAGTTTTTCTGTCGTGTTTCGTTGCAAAAACCGCACCATTTTTAAGACCGTCTTTTTTACATACTTTTAGTTTTTTTAGGTAGTATTTTTGACCTTTTTTAGCATCTGCTGATGCAACTGTCGCGCTCATTGCTACTATTACTATACTTGCTAAAACTGTTTTTATTAAATTATTCATGACTTATCCTTTGTCTTTGTTTTGTCTTATTTTTTTGTTGCGATGTACTCTGCAACTTCTTTCATTTGTGCTTCATCTAGAGTGGCTACTTGACCTTTCATAAGGCCTTTCATCGCTCCACCATAAGTTCCCGCTTTGTAGCCTTTTAAAGCTGCAAATGTTTTAGGAGCTTCCCATCCAGCAATTACTGCTGATTTTCCAAGAGCTTTTTTCTCAGCGTTTACACCGTGACAAGCTATACATTTTTTATATACACTCGCACCATCTGCTGATGCTACACTTAGCGAACCTATTGCCGCTAAGACTATTAAGATTTTATGAGTTGTTTTCATTTTTGACTCCTTAATTTTTAATTACAAGAGCAGTATAGAAAATAATTGTGTAATGATTGTGAAATGAATGTGGGATTTAAAACGCGATAGTAACTTCTGTAAAATTACCCAGTTGAGACTCTATGTTGATAGTAAAGTCATACTCATCACATATCATCTTAACGATGCTAAGCCCGATACCAAAACCTCCAACACTCTTGTCAAAGCGGCTGTATCTCTCAAACATCGAGTCGATGTGTTCTTGTTTGATGCCTCGACCGCTGTCTTTGATACAAAGATAGTTTTTGTCTAAATGTATAGAGATTGAACCACCTACTTTGTTGTACTTGATGGCATTTGAGAGGAGGTTGTCTATGAGTTTTGAGAGTTTTTTTGCATCTATGTGAAGGAGTACATCACTTGCAAGCTGTGTCTCAACCTCTACTTTTTTCATGTTTGCAAGGGTTGAGAAGTACTCCACTCGCTGTTCTATAATCTCTTTTAAGTTTATCTCTTCATTTTGTGAGAGGATTTTATTGTTTAAAACCAAGTAGGTCAAGTCATCATAGATGTTAGATATGGTCTTTGCTCCGATGTCTATTCTGTTGATGCTTTTTAAAAGGAACTTGTCCCCAATGTTTTCTCTATCTATAAGCTCGATGTTTGTCATGATGGTACTCACTGGTGTGTTTAGCTCATGTGTGGTGTCTTTTATGAAAGTGTCTAAAAGAAGAAGTGCGTCTCTCATAGGTTTTAAGAAGAGATTCACGAGAAAATATCCAAGCACGAGCATGAAGATAAAAAAGAGAGAACTATAGAGTACGATGGTTTCAATGGTCTCTTTGAGCCATGCGTCATCTTTTAAGACTTCCACTACTATATACTGAGTGTGAAGATAGTACTTGCGCGGTTTCTCGACATAGCGTATGACTTTGTTGTTTGTGTATGTCACTTGCGTTAAGTCGTTGAGTGGATTTTCTAGGGTCGAGTAGATGAGTTTGTAGTCCTTGCCATACAAAGAGGTCTTGAACTTTTCATCTTGTGGATAGAGTAGGGTGTTTGTCGTGTCGTTTTGCAACTCTTCAAGTTTGGACATAAACTCGTTCGTATACTCATCAAGTGCTATGGTTCTCTCACTAGCCGCCAACTCTTTTTGTAAAGTGTAGTAAAGCGATACGGTCAAGCCCAAAATGACAATGGTAAAAAACACGTACAAAGACAAAAGTCTCTTCAGCGTCTTTTTTTCACTCTGTGGTAAATCTATATCCAAGTTTTTCAGTACTGACAATTTTTCCCTTTTCTTAGTGTCTTGGTCGTGTTTGAGAAATTATATCGAGAAAACAGTAGAAGCTTATATTAAATATTTTGCAAACATTCAAGATGTAAGTTATTTTTGTGATTTAAGGTTATTATGTATATAATGTGTTTGAATAAATAGTTGTATATTCGTGCTTTACGAAAACGGACAATGGTTGGGAAGAATGAAAACATATTATCAAATTGAAATTTCTTTACATATACTTCTTTCAGTCGCATCATTACTCATAAGTATTTCTCTGTTTAAAACTCAAATTTTCCTTGGAATAGTTTTCTCCATAATCAGTTTATATTTTGTAATTATTAGTTTTTTAGTAGTTATTAAAATCAATATATACGATAATTATATTATTGCATATAAATTACTGAATAAAAAGAATATTCCTTTTTGTAACATCAAAAATATTACCATTGAAAAAAGACATTTTATTGGTGAAGGAAGATACTCTACAAGAAAAGCACTAGTGGTATCTTATATTGAAGATTCTGGATATGGGGATGAGCTTATCTTAAGTTATAATGATGATATGTATAATCAATTAAAAAATTCGACTCAAGTAAAGATAACAAATTGAAGGAGAGAATTATGAAGCCAAATCACAGCTTCATATTATAATAGTCTGAAAAATCGAGCTTAAATATTCAAGAGTTGTTATTGCAAAAACTATATTCCTCTTGACAAAGAAACTCTTTTTGCACTACAATTGTATATACAAATAAACAAGGTATATCATGAAAAAAGCAATAAACATACGACTTGAACAAGATGTTGTGCAAACATTAGATGAATATGCATTGGAACTAGATAAAACAAGAACAAGCTTAGTTGAAAAAGCGATCGAGCTTTACTTTGATAAACTAGATGAAATGGTTGCTGACAAAAGAATCGATAACCTAAAAGCTGGAAAAACAACTGTTGTTCCTCTTGAAGAAGTATTTAAAAAAGCCGGTATTGATGTATAGCGTAGCTTTTGACAAAGATGCTGAAAAAGAGTTTTTGAAACTTGAGAAGCAAGCTCAAATACTCGTTTCATCTAAAATTTTGGATTTACAAAGCGGTAATTTCACAAACGATAAACACTTAAAAGGTAAGCATCAAGGTAAGTTTAGAAAACGAGCTGGAAATTATCGTATTATCTATCTAAAAGAAAATAACTTGTTAGTTATCTCTGTCATTAGAATTGCCCACAGAAAAGAAGCATACTAGAAGTTATAACAAACATTAAGAGATTGTAAACCTATACCCAAGCTTCTTAACACTAACAATCCTCTCTTTCCCCAGATACTTTCGCAAGTTTTTTATGTAAGTTCTCAAAGCACTTTCACTTATCTCTTCACCGTATTCCCAGAGGTTTTCATAGATGGTTTCATGGCTTAGTAGAGTGTTTTGGTTTTTCAAAAAGAGTTTGAGTAGTTTAGCATCTTTGTTGTTGAGTTGGATTGTTTCGTCGTTGACACTGAGTTGGTCGTTTTTTGTGTCGTAGTAGATGTTTGCGTCTATCTGGACTCTGTCACTCTCGTTATGAAAAAACTCTCTTTTTAAAATAGTGTCGATGCGAAGTTTTAACTCTTTAAGTGCGAAGGGTTTTCTTATGTAGTCATCGCAACCGCTGTCATATCCACTTTCCACATCGCTCATGGAGTTAAGCGAAGTTATGAAGATTGCAGGTGTGTTTTTACCTTGCTCACGGACATTTTTGAGGAGTTCAAAGCCATTTATGTCGGGGACGTTTACATCCAAAAGCAAGAGATCGAAGTTGTTCTCATAAATAGCATCTTGCGCACTACTTCCATCATATACAGCAGTCACTTCAAAGTCGCAGTTCTCAAGATAATCAACGACGGTTTCATTTAAAGTCATGTCGTCTTCAAGGAGTAAAAGTTTCTTTTTCATTTGTTCTTGTTTAATCCATGTTCTAAAAGTATTGACAATAGTTTGTCATGGCTTATATTTTCAAGTTCACTCTTTGAGTAAATACTCAGTAAGTAGATATTGTTCTGTTTGTCGAGGTAGTAGTAGATGATTCTAAACCCACCACTTTTTCCTGTGGAAGTAGAAGAGTTTGCAAGTCGGATTTTGAAGCAGTTGTTGCTTAGTTCTATGCCAGCCTTAGGATTACTAAGCAACTCTTCTTGTAAGTTCTTTAAGTCTCTTGGAAGTTGTCTGTATTTTTTAAGTAATTTTTTGGCATCTCGTTTAAAAGAGTCTAAACTAACTATTTTCAAGTTCATCTATGAGCTCATCAAGAGATTGTAATTTGTTCTGTTGTTCGGTGGAATCCAGCACACTTTGCAGCTCTTTGAGTGAGTCTTCAAACTCATCATAAAATATTTTTGCTTTTTGTTCAGTCACATATGACTTTACCGCTTCGACAATGATATCTGTGCGATTAAGTGAGTAAGCTTTTGTAAACTCGTCTATATCATCGACAAGGTACTTAGGCAAACGCAAACCAACTTGTTGTTTTTGTAGTTCTGTTAAAGTATGCATATTGACACCTCTGTATATAAATAATATAGTAATAGTATATATTATTTACATCTATAAGTCAATCTTAGTAATTTTTACTTGCTTTTAGCACTCTGCATAATCCCAAACGCCACCAACGTCCCAAGGGTAATCTGCCAAGCAAATCCGATGCTAAGACCAAAAGTATAAGGCTGAAGTGCAAGTACGGTGAGAAATCCACCTGAAAGAGCGAGTGGAACCGTTGTGGCGTTTCCTCTTGAAGTAAAGATAGCTGAGAAGTAAACGCCAAGTAGTCCAGTGTATGCAAACGCCATAACACCAAGAGCGAAACTAATAAGTGAAAGTTCCGCGTATCTCTGCCAAAAGTAACTCGCTACCGCCATTAGTGAAAGCGTTAGCGCGAAGAAGAGCACGGCAGCTCTTGAGGCTTTTATGAAGTGAGTTTCATGCGTTTGGGGATGGCGTTTGAGTCTGTAGGGTCTATACAAGTCTTCAACCGCTACTGAAGCCATAGCTCCAAGAACCGAGTTTGTGCTTGAAAGAGCTGCGGCAACCGCACCAACTGTGACAAATCCACGAAGACCTTCGGGCATTTCGTTTAGGATGTAGTACATAAAGATGGTGATTTTCTCACCTTCAAAATCTTGTGAGAGCGTTGCGTTTTGGTAGTACACAAACAAAAGAGCGCCGATGGTGAGAAAAAGCAAAACGATGGGAATGGTAAAGAGTATGGAGAGAATGAGCGAACGCGAGGCTTCATCTTTGTTTTTGCAAGTTAGGACTCTTTGCGTCATGTCTTGGTCGAGTCCAAACGCGGCGATGTTAAGTAGTAGCCAACCTGTTAAGAGTCCTATGATACTAAAGTTTCCATCTAGTGAAGTGTCTATAAAACACAGCTTGTCATTTGCGGTTAGCGTCTCTAAGATGGAGACCTCTTCTAAAGAGAAGTAGAGATAAAACGCGACTAAAATTCCCGCACTCACATAAGTAATGGCTTGAATGACGTCACTCAAAATGACCGACTTTACCCCACCAAAGTAAGTGTAGGCAAGTGCACCAAACATAAGAATGGCGATGGAGATGAGCATGTGAGTAAACGCAATGTCTAAAAACAAAATCATACTAATGGCAAGAGCGGCGATGTAAAGCCGTGCTCCACTAGCAAGTATGCGACCAAGGAGAAACATAACTCCGGCTTGGCGTTTGGCACTCTCTCCGTAGCGTTTCTCTAAAAGTTCATAGACCGTGATGGCTTTCATCTCATAAAACGTGGGCACGAAAAACTTGGCAACAAAGATAACCGCCAAAAGCGAAGCGAAGTAAAATCCGATGAGCGTAAAGTCTTTGGTGTAGGAAAACTCAGGCACTCCCAAAAAAGTTGCAGCTGATTGTGAAGTGGCAAGTATGGAGATGGCGACTGCGAGTGTCGGCATCGCGTTTGACGCTGTGAAGTACTCTCGTGAAGAGTTTATTGTTACACGAGAAAACCAGTAAGAGCTAAACGCCAAAACGCCAAAGTAGGCAAAAAATATAGCCCAATCAAGAGGCGAGAAGCTACTGCCAATCAAGTGCGTCTCTTACGTTTTTCATAAACTTATCACCTGGATCGGCTTTTTCAGTTCTATAGCCTTTGTCAAGTTCTATCCAAAGAGGAGAGCTTTCATACTCTCTATACTCGTGATGCCCGATGACATGCTCGATGGTCGGGTACTTTGCTTTGAGGTACTTCACAAGGCGGACGTTAGACTCAAGTTGAGCCTGTGTTAGGTCCTCTTTTGAATTGCTCTCTCCACCAATGTTCTCAACTCCGATGCTAGAGTAGTTTAGCCCGATGACGTGACGAGCCATCCAGTTGTCTGGCATGAGTTGGTAGATGGTGCCGTCGCGTTTTACTAAAAACTGTGCGGAGACGTTAAGTGCTGAAGCGTTTACTATGTCGGCTCTGTCTGTAAAAAGAAGTTCAGGATACAAACGCTCAAAACTTTTCTCAAAGTCCATAACAGCCGTCCAGTGAAGCACAATCATTTTAGGAGTGATGGTAATGTTCTCCGGAGTGAGTCCGTAATGGCTTTTGATGTAAGCTTTTGTAAGAGCTTTTCGTTTTTCACCAAAGAGGATGGGCTTTTGGATGATGGAGTTTTTTGTTAGAAGGTTTTCTATTCTCGCATTTGCGTCTTGTATGGTTTGAAGAGATATCTTCCTTGCGTTTACTTCGCCATATATAGTCTCTACAATTTCATCAAGGCTAACACTTCCGAGCTGGTTTCCAAAGAGAAGCATATCTACCCCTGCGTTTATAGCCAAAGTTGTTCTCTCTTTGAGTGAGTAGTGTTTCTCTATCGCTCCCATTTGCAAGTCATCACTAATGATAAGACCCTCAAAACCCATAGAGTTTCGAAGAAGATTTGTGTTGAAGTTGCGTGAGAGAGTCGCGGGGTATTTCTCATCTATGTGAGAGTTAAAAACGTGAGCGGTCATTATGGCATCTACTTTTTTTTCTTTGATGAGACCTTCGTAAGGAGAGAGCTCTTTTTTCATCCATGTCTCACTCACATCGACAAAACCCTCATGCGAATCGCCAAGAGATGAACCGTGACCTGGAAAGTGTTTTAAAACGGAGATGACATTGTGTTTGTTTTGCTCATCTATGACTATCTTTGCTAAAGCGGTGACCTTTTCTGACTCGCTACCAAATGAGCGTTCAAGTCCTACTATCACTTTGTTGTCTGGATTTACGCTTAGGTCAACAACGGGAGCGAAGTTCATGTTTATGCCAGCGTTCTCAAGCATAAGCGATTGTTTTTCATAGATGCTTTGCGCCTCGGCTAAACTCATCTGCGAGACTTCAAACGCAGAGGGAGTGGAGCTAAATCCATACTTGGGTTTAAGTCGTGCCACTTTTCCACCCTCTTGGTCAACGCTTATAAAAAGAGGAGCTTTAGAAAATTTCTTTAAGTCCTTTGTTAGTTGTGCGAGTTGTTTTGGTGAAGAGACGTTTTTTGTTTTATTTTTGTCATTATAAAATCTATCAAACAAGATAACCCCACCCAAATTGTACTTTTGCATATCTTTTACAATTTGTGAGTTCTCATCAATCTTCTCATCATCAAAACCGATGATAATCATTCGAGCTATCATATTTTTAAGTTCTGTCTCGCTTGACTGGGTTTGAGCCGATAAACTAAGTGCTAGTGTAAAAAGTATAAATAGTATTTTCAAAACATATCCTTGATGGCGTTATATATTAGTGCTTTTGCACTCTCTTTGCTAACTTTGCGAGGCTCAAAATGATCACTCACTACTTTAATGATAGAGAAGTTTTTTATAGCGGGATTATGAATGACTGCATCATAAAAGCCGTAAGACTCCATGTCTGCGATGTTATACTTTGCTTCACTCACTTCTTCATCTACACAGTTTATCTCTTTTTTTTCTTCATCGAAAGTATATGGCGTTTTCTCATAAACTATAGAACCAATCTCAAGAACTTCGCCTATCTCATAAACGCTAGATGCTCCACAGATTCCAATGTTTAGGTATTTGTCCTCGTCTGTAATGTCAAAGTTGTTTACGAGTGTTTGCGTGGCAGCTCTCGCGTTTATAACACCAAGACCGCTGATGATGAGTTTTATGTTGGCATTTGAGTAGAGTGTAAATCTTGCGAGCTTTGATTTTGTGAGTTTATACTTATCGACAAATGCCTGTGCTTCGGCTTTGAGTGCGACTACTACATATAACAATTTCGTCTCCTTCAAGCATTTTTACTTCTTTAAGCAAAATATATACCTTGCTTAGTTATAATTTCGTCGCTCTTCTTTAGACCTGTGCAATGGTCCTTAGAGATAATGTGTCAGGGTAGGAATACAGCAGCACACCTCTTTGAATTATGTGCCGCAGGTATCTGGAGTTGGGCACCTTCATTTTTAATAATCAAAATCAATCAACCCTCTTTTTAATGTTCCCAAAACGTAATCTAAAGTTACTATAATCGCTAAAATTTTTTAAAGGTTATCTTTTTATGAAAAATAAGCAAAAAAGAACAGCATTTTCTCTTATAGAGTTAATGATAGTTATTGTCATCTTAGGACTCCTCGCAGCAATGGTAATGCCAGCATTAACAGGTAAGGGTGAAGAGGCGAAACGCGACTTAGTTTGTGTGCAGATGAAATCTATTTATAATGGGGCTCTTGATATGTACAAACTAAAAAACAGTCTTTACCCTTCAACTGAAGAGGGACTAAGTGTTTTAGTTGAAGATAGCTCTTACTTTAAAGATGGAAAAATGCCAAAAGATTCATGGGGTAAAGAGTTTATCTATCTCAACAATGATGGAGAGATCGAACTCATCTCTTTGGGTGCTGACAAAAAAGAGGGTGGAAAAGACGAAGCAAAAGATATAAAAATGAGCGAGTGTAAGTAGTTGCATTTGAAAAAGGCTTTTTCTCTCATTGAACTTATGATAGTTATTGTTATCATTGGAGTTGTCTATACACTTGCTGTTGTACAACTTCAAAATGTAAAAGATGAGACATTTAAGCCAAGTTTTTTAAACCTCAAAGAGTATCTAAGCAGTTTTATCACTGAGGATGCAAAGAGTGCACGACTTTTGTGTTTAGATGATTGTAGCAAGTGTGGCATTTATGTAAATGGTGAGCAAGTAGAAAAGCTAGATAGTTTTTTTGATGAGAGCATCGAAGTCTATCGTTATGACTTTCTTTTAGGTGCACAAAAGTTACAAGAGAGTGTTTACTTTAACGAAGAGAATGTTCAAGAGAGTGTTTGTTTCTCTTTCACTATGTATAAGAACAAAATTTCTCAACAGCTACTTGTAAGTTACAATGAGAAAGCATATGATTACACAACGTACTTTGAAAAGACAAAAGTTTATGACTCTTTGGAGAATTTAGTAGAGGCAAAAGAGCAAATGGCTCAAAAGGTGATGCGATGATATTTAAGTACAAGGGCATCAACCAAGAGGGTAAAAAAATCTCTGACAGAGTAGAGGCTTCATCTCTTAGTGAAGCACGTAGTAAACTCAAAGTCATTGGTGTCATCTACCAATCTCTGAGTGAAGACTCTCCTGCATTTTATGAGAAATTTGAATTTTCACGAAAATACAAAATCCCTGCAAAAGAGCTTGCTTCACTCTCGCGTGAACTCTCTATGTACATCCGCTCAGGTATTAGTATAGTTTCAGCTCTTAAAATTGTACAAACACATTATGAAAAAAATAAAAAGATGAAACTTTTTCTATCCACGGTAAGTACAAATCTCGATGAGGGACAAAACTTTTACTCAGCTCTTGAAGCACAGACTATTGTTGAACTTCCTCCTTTTTTCAAAGAGTCTATCAAGGTAAGTGAAAGCGGCGGTATCCTTGATGAAGTACTTCTAGAACTCTCGCGTTTTTTAAAAGAGCAAGATAGAATTCATAAAGAGATACGGGGTGCTTTTGCATATCCATCTTTTATGATTATCATCTCACTTGTGATGATAGCGTTTATGCTTACTTTTGTGGTGCCACAAATCACAGGTATATTTGAGAGTATGGATCAAGAACTTCCTATTCCTACTCAGTTTGTTATAGCTGCAGGAGATTTTTTCTCTAAGAATTTTCAAGCGATGTTAGCTATCATCTTTATCTCTGTAGTCATTTTTATAACTTTGAAGAAAAAAGTATATACATTTGCTTATGCCGTAGATAAATTCATGCTCAAACTTCCACTTTTTGGTGCTATTGCACTCAAGAGTGAGCTTGCTCGTTTTGCTTACATCGCTTCACTTTTAACACGTTCAGGTGTTCCTTTTGTACAGACCATAAACCTTAGTGCTAACATCTTGAACAACCGTGTCATAAAGGAGCTTTTTGTAGGTGCGAGTAAAAAAGTGGTAGAGGGAAAACTCCTCTCAAAAGCACTTGGGGAGTCAAGTACGAAGATAGACAATGCTTTTATTCAGTCTATAGCCTTAGGTGAAGAGACATCACAAGTAGAAAATGTGCTTACAAATGTCTCAGAACTTTACTTTGAAGAGAACCGAGACAAGATTTCTTTACTTCTTACACTTCTTGAGCCTGCACTTATGCTCTTTGTGGGTGGAAGTATCGGGTTTATCGTTGCTGCTATGCTACTTCCAATATTTTCTATGAGTATTCAGTAAATGTCAAAACAGATAAAACAGAGTAAAAACGCCATCGCATTACTTATCACAGTGCTCTTTGTCATAGTGATAACTGTGGCAATTGGTTTTGGACTACGTCAAGTGAATGAAGCTTCTTCTCTTGTCAAAAATGAGAGTTTTATGTACCAGAGCAATATCCTTGTTGAAGATATTATTAGTGTACTGCAAAACTCACCAGATGTTGCTCGTGTGGCAGATACAAATAGCAGTGATGAACTTTTTAATTTACTCTCTCAAGCTTCATTTATCCCTTTTGAGAGTTCAGGGTTTGAGATAGTCTTAAAGCTTCATAGTGCAAGAGCCAAATTTAATCCGAACAACCTTAATGAGCAGACTTCAAATGCTCTAAGAGAATACATGAGCATAAATATGGTCAACAATCAGTATGTAGATATTTTACTTGATACTATAAATGGAGTTAAAATCGATAATAGCTACAATAGCAGAATTTTTGATGAGAATCCCTATTTGTTTCGAGACTATATCGTCTCGAGAAAACATCTAGAGCAAGTGAATGATTTTTTTACAAAAGAGTATAACGATAACTCTTTGAAAAATGTTGCATTTGAAAATCTTTTCTATTTTGGCAGCGATAAAAATAGCAGTGTTGATTTAAACTATGCAACTCAAGAAGTATGGGAGTTGATGCTTGGATGCCAAAAAGAAAGAGCAGAGTTTTTAGCTCTAAATGCAGGTGTATATAGTGATGTAGAATCACTTGACTTAAGTAATGGTGAGCTTGAAAACCTTCAAAGGTTTAAAACGAGTTTTTCTGAACCTATTCTCTTCGTAGAAATAGAGATACAGCAGAGTGATAACAGAGCACACATTAGTTTTGAATACGATATAGAAAACAAAAAGGGGTCAAACTTTGTTTACGAGATTTAAACGCGAGACGACAACACTTTTTTTAGATCCGAATTCTCAAGAGAAACTCTCTTACGATAAAACAAGAAAAGTAAACATTATTCTCTCGCCTTCACTTTACTGGGTAAAAAAAGTTAAACTCCCTGTAAAAAGTGTAAGAGAGGTGAAAAAACTTCTTCCTTCAATCTTTGAAGATTCTCTTCCGGAGGCTCACTACTCTTACAGTGCATATAAAAGTGGTGATGAGTATTTTCTTTTTGCATATGAAGACAAAAAGATTTTTGAGTTGCTTGCACAAGAAGGCATTAGCTATGCTGACATAGCATCTGTACACTTTGCTCAGAGTGAATTTGAAGAGATGAGTAGTGCTCTTTGGATTAATGAGAAGCAGTGTATGTACATAAAAGAAGAAGTTTTAGTTCTGGCACCATGTGCATGGATAAATGAAAAAGAGAAGCTTGATGTAAAAAATATTAAACTTTCAAATCATACAATTGTTCTGCAACAGTTTGGCCACATAGTAGACAACAGTAGTCTTTACAAGATAGGGATTATACTTGGCGTTTTAGTGCTTATTTTTATTGCAGAAATTTTTATAGCAAGTGGAAAAAAAGATGATATTGTAGCAGTAAAAGATGAGGTCTTTTCTAAGTACAAACTCCAAGCTACAATGTTTCAAAACCGCTCTTCTTTAGAGAAATATACAAACATATATGAAACCCAAAAGCATTTTAGAGAAGTGATTTCTTACTTTTTAACTATGAAGTTACAAAAAAATCAAAAAATTACTCTCATAGACTATAAAAACAAACTTCTAAGTGTAACTATCAGTGATGTAAACAAAGCTTCATTACTACAAATAACACAGCAACTTGAGAAAAAAAATGTAAAGTATAAAACGAGTTTTAATGGTAAAAATATGAAGCTGGAGATAAAGATATGAATCAAGTAAACCCACTCCATATTGGTGCACTTTTAGTTGCACTATTAGCATTCTTACTTTTTACTCTAAAAGGAGTAAACACAGAACTAGCCGAAGAAAAAGCACTCTATTTAGAGAGTGAAAAACTTGCAGTAGAGCTTAGTGCTTTAAAAGATGTATATGCACAAAAGAAACACACACAAAAGGCTATAGAAAGACTTCTTTCACAAAGCTCTTTAAAGTCTACAAATTTAGTCGTGAAAAAAGATAAAAAGTTTATTAAGATAAGTTCAAAAAGTATGGATGCTCAAGCATTGAACTCACTTATGGGTAAGATTTTAAATGGTTCATACAACATCAAAGCACTCCAGATAAATCGATTGAGTGAAACAAAAGCCAGCTTAGATATGGAGATACAATGGTAAAAAAAATATTGAAATTCCTACTCTTTTTCTTCTTTTTTATTTTTGCACTTATAGCCTTTATGCCTAAGGAGAGTTTTTACTTTTTACTTGAAAAAGAGCTCAAAGAGTTTGAGATAGTTATTTCAAATGAAGCACTACATGAGAATCTATTTTCTTTAAATGTACAGAATCTAGAGCTTAACACAAAAGGTATAGAGAGTGCTGTAGCTAGAAATGCAGAGATAACACTTCTTCTATTTTATAACTCTATAGATTTAGAAGATGTGCAAATCTCTTCGCTTATAGATGCTTATGCACCCTCAAAAGTAGATACTTTAGAGATAAGCTATACAATTTTAAATCCACTAGTGGTTTATGCCAAAGCAAGCGGAGATTTTGGAGAAGCGAAGATAACTTTTGAGTTTTTAGAGAGAAAGCTCCAGGCTATAGTGAAGCCATCAAAGGTGATGCTCACTCAATACCAAAAGAGCATGAGGATGCTTCAAAAAGATGAAAATGGGGAGTATGTTTATGCAAAAACTTTCTAATACAAACCTTATCACTCTTGTAAGTAAACTTCTTGTTCTTTTACTTATAGCAAAAGTCATCTCACTTGGTATTTGGTGGTATCTTCCAAGCGAAGGTGTTGAGCTAAATGCAAAAAAATCTTACCTCTCAAAGTATCAGAGAGTTAGCTTTTCAAATATGCTTAAAGTGCAAAAGAAAAGTGCAGTTCAATCACAACAAAGAGAGGAAATAAAAGCATACAACATAAACAACCTTGTTTTAAAAGGACTTTATGGAAGTAGATTTGAAGGTTTTGCTATCATCGCTAAAAAAGCAACTCCAAAAAAGACAGAGATAGTCGCTGTTGGTGAGAGTTATGAAGGCTATAAGCTTAAAGAGATAGAACTCAGCGGTGTTCTTTTTACAAAATCAGCGAAAGAGTACAAACTTCTTCTCGAGGAGAGTAAGACTAAGTTTACAGGTTCCATAACAAGAGTGGAGAATGAAGTAGAAGAGATTTCTCAAAAAGAGGTCTCAAGACAAGATATCCAAACATATTCCAGCAATCCTGCACTTATATGGAAAGACATAGGTATAAGAGAGAAAAAAAATGGCAATGATATAATTGGCTTTGAAGTAACACGAGTAAAACCCCACTCAAAAATGGCAACTTTAGGGCTTAAAAAGAGTGACTTGATTATTAAAGCAAATAATATCCCACTTACATCGATAAACAGTGTGTTAAAACTTTACAAAGATATAGATAAGATAAACACACTAGCACTTACAATCCAGAGAAATAACGAAGAGAAGGAAATAATATATGAAATTCGCTAAAACACTACTACTTAGCACACTGTTGGTTTTATCACTTAGTGCCAGAGAACAAGTAAATGTAAACTTTTCTAATTTACAGATAGAAGACTTTGTAAAACTTATTTCTAAGGTTACGAAGAAAAATATTTTAATCAATAATAAGATAAGTGGAACAGTTAACTTTGTTAGTACAACACCTGTCTATGATGATGAACTTATAGGTATACTTGTCTCAGTATTAGAATCAAAAGGTTTTACACTTGTAAGAAATGGTTCTATTTATGAGGTGGTGCGCTCAACTGAAGCTGCTAAAAGTAATGTAGCCGTTGTAGGTCAAGGGAAAAAAATATATGGTTCTTTGATGGTAACACAGGCCATTCCAGTAAAGGGTGAAAATGTAGATGTTGTAGCAGCAAAGATTCGTTACTTAATCTCAAAAACGGCAAAACTGATGACGATGAAAGAGAGTAATATTCTTCTTCTTACAGATTATCCTAAAAACATTGAAACAATAAAACGTGTTATAGAAGACATAGACACAAATAATCAAGCTATAGTGAAGATTATTCCAATAGAACATACAGAAGCAAAAAAACTGCAAACACGACTTGTCGATATAAGTAAGTCTATATTTAATCAAAAAGTAGAAACTGAGCAGGTTAAAATTATATTTGATGAAAATATTAATGGTCTAATTGTTGTTGGTGTACAAAAAAATGTAAACAAAATAGCTGAATTAGTAAAAAAGATGGATGTAGAAGCACATCGAAATAATGGAATTCAGATTTATCCACTTAAAAATTCTGACTCAAAAACAGTAGCTGCAACTCTTAATGACATAATCACAAAACAGACCTTTCCTGATCCTGCAATGAAGCCAAATGTTTCTGAGAATACAGAGATAAACTCTATTATTGCTATTGGTGAGCCCTCAATATTAAAAGGCTTGAAGTTAATCATTGATGAGCTTGACAAAGAGAAGTATCAAGTATATGTTCAAGCTAGAATTATTAATGTTTATAAAAATAAAACTGAAGAGTTAGGTGTTAAGTATGGCTTTGATGGTGCTTCAGTCTCATCTGATGGTGGGCTTTACTCTTTAGCCGCAAACTTAGGAGGAGCATCCATTACTCCTGCAGCAGCTACTTTAATTAATATACCAGATGATCTAACTAAAGGTTTTGCTTTGGGTGCAGCGATAGATTTTTTAGAGCAAAATGATGCTTCAAAGTCTATCTCTAATCCTTCTATTCTTTGTATTAATAATAAAGAATCTTCAATATATGTAGGGCAAACTATCTCTATTGCAACGGGGACTGTTTCTACTGCAGTGGGTATCGGTGGAACTACAAGTAGTTATAAACGAGAAGATGTGGGACTAACTCTTAAGGTAAAACCACGAGTCTCTTCAAAAGATAAGGTCACATTAGAGGTTGAGACTTCTTTAGAAAGTGTTATTACACAAGGAAATGCTGAAACTGGAGAACAACCCGTGACCTCAAAGGAGGAAGTAAAGACACAAGCAATACTTGGACATGGTGAGAGTATTATCATAGGTGGTTTAGTGAGAACTGATAATAAGAAAAATGTCAGTAAAATACCATTACTTGGGGATATTCCATTTATTGGTGAGTATCTTTTCTCTTCTACATCAGATGAGGTGGAAGATGCCAATTTAGTAGTTGTATTAACACCTTATGTCGTAGATAATAGTGAAAATCTATCTGAGCTACAAGCAAACCTTGGTATTGTAGCTAAGTTGCAACAAGAGTACAATGTTGAAGTATTTAAGAAGTTTACAGACAAATCTGAAGAGCATGAAAAAGAAGCAAATCCTTTTTCGGTAACTAAAATAAAGTGAATTTGATGTTAAACCTAGAACCCATGCACAATCTTAAACTTGAAGTCTTTGAACCAGATGAGTTAAGTACTGATATAAGTGTAAAGAACTATTTACTCTTTAGTCAGTTAGATGGTGAAGTTACCGCATTTGTATGTGAAAACCATTTTGCCCAAGCAAGTAACTACTACACTAAACTTGAGCAAGAGTACCCTCTCTATATGCTAGATGAAGACTCTTACGATAGACTTTATAACCGTTTTTTAGAGTTGCGTACAGATAAAGCTATAGAAACGATGAAAGAGGACTCTGAGACAGATGAGAGCGAAGAAGATATCTCTCTTACAGACTTTCTACGTACCTCTAGCGATATTCTAACAAGTGAAGAGTCTGCACCAATTATAAAATTTGTTAATGCTCTTTTTTATCAAGCTGTAAAAAAACGAGCCTCAGATATTCACATAGAAGTTCAAGAGAAAAAAGGAGAGGTGCGCTTTCGTATTGATGGTATGCTTTCAAAAAATGCGGACTTAGATAAAAAAGTTGTAGCACTTATCATAAGTCGTATAAAGGTCATCTCAAATCTTGACATATCTGAAAAACGTATTCCCCAAGATGGTCGTACACAGATAAAAATAGCAGGTGAAGTTTTAGATATTCGTGTGTCAATTTTACCTACTTTTTATGGTGAGCGTGTGGTTATGCGTCTGTTGATGCAAAGTTCACAAATCCCTCAGATAAATGAGCTTGGCTTTAATGATTCTCTCATTGGAGATGTAAAAAAACTTCTGCGTTCATCTCACGGTATCATTCTAGTTACAGGACCAACAGGAAGTGGAAAGACGACTTCTCTTCATTCATTTTTACGTGAAGTTGAAGAGCCACATAAAAACCTCATAACAGTTGAAGACCCAGTTGAGTATAAGTCGGACAATATCGCACAGATACAAGTCAATGAAAAAGTTGGACTTACCTTTGCCTCGGCACTTCGTTCTATTTTGAGACAGGATCCTGATGTCATTATGATTGGGGAGATTCGTGATGAGGAAACTGCGGCAATTGCTGTTCGTGCAGCACTTACTGGTCACTTGGTTTTCTCAACACTGCATACAAACTCAGCCGCAGCAACAATCTCGCGTTTAGCAGATATGAATGTTGAACCTTTTCTCATTAGTTCTTCACTTTTAGGCATCCTTGCACAGCGTTTGGTTCGTGTTTTATGTGAAGAGTGTAAAGAAGAGGATGAATTGGCAGAGAACTTTGCAGATGACTATGGACTTAACCATGATGCCAAGATTTATAAAGCATGTGGATGTAAAGCTTGTGGTTATAGCGGTTTTTCAGGTCGGCGTTCTATTGGGGAACTTCTTGTAATGAATGACTCTATAAAAGAGCTTCTTAAAACTACGACGGATGAGCACACTATTAAAGTGCAACTTGAGATAGATGGTCTTAAAACTATCTCACTCCAGCTTCATGAGATGCTACTAAGCGGAGAAACATCTCTTGATGAAGCGATACGTATCGGTTTAGGTCATGCCTAAACGCCACACAAACCATACGGCGTTTACACTTCTAGAAGTAATGGTTGCTGTGATGATAGTTTCAGTAGTTATCGCCGCATTACTTCAGATGCAAGGAAGTACAAGTAACAAGTTGTTTCAAATCAAAAAAATGATGAGTAGTGCACAATATAGCTCTTTTTTAGTTTCCAACAGAGAAAATTACGGCTTTGAAGCGAGCTCAACAGATATGACTTCACTTCTTGAAGATTTTGAATTAGAGAGCGACCTTAGACGTTCACTCAAAGCTTTCAAAGTGAAAGTTGACTATGAAAAGTTAAGCACTATAGATACAAGTGAGATCTCTGAAACGGTAGATGAAGATACTCAAGAGAGTGCATCTGCTGGAGGAGTTGTTTTTGAGATTGGAAAGAGTGTGCTTAAAACACAGGACTTTACAAATGAGTTGATACGGGTGAGACTACAGTGAGAAAGGCTTTTACACTTATAGAGTTGATGATTTCTGTACTTATTTTAAGTATGATGATGCTGTTTTTATACAAAAGTTATGCAGGACTTAACAAGTCAAACAAACTAGTAGTAAAAGAGGTTCAAGAAGTCTCAAAAGCAGAGCTTATAAAAAAAACACTCTATTTTGATTTTACACTTGCAAAAAGTGTGAGTATTGTTAACCAAAGTAAGACAGAAGATGTTGTTTTCTTACAAACAACTAATTCTCTGCACAACCGTATAAATCCTTATGTTGCTTATATTATAAAAGATGAAAAACTCTATAGATTAGAATCACTTAAAGAATTTAAGGAGTACCCTTTATCCGCTGATAGTGAGTTTGTAGCGGATGAATTGGCTGACTTGAAAAGCTTTCGTGTCTATGCTTCAAAAGAAGAGAGTAAAAACCTATATCTCTTGCATCTTATTCTTAAAGACAGAAGCGAAATTTTACTCAAAACAAAGGCTTTAAATAAAGAATGAGTGAGTTACTCTTCTCTATATTTTGAAATTCCACAGGGTTGATTTGGTGTTGGTGGATTCTCTTTAAGATATGTCAAGTCTTCTAATGTTTGGTCAAGTACTCTTTTTTGTTGGAGTATTGGGAGCATTAAATTATCTTTTTCATTGAGTGGAATGTTCCAGTCTAGTAGTATTTTTTGTACTTCGTCATCAAGCTCTTTAAGAGCATTTTCTATGTGTTTAATTGAATTCATAATTGGATTGTAGCTAAAATTCAACAAAATTTGGATATAATTCGAGTTCCAAAATATGTGAGTATTTTTCTAGCTCGTAAGAGTTTAGCTTTAGTACCTAAGCGTTTAGCGATTTTTTATGGACTTGTTCATAAAAAAACATATTAGTGAAATTTTACAAAGGAGCCATCGATGCCAAAAATGAAATCGGTAAAAGGCGCTGTAAAGCGTTTTAAAGTTAAGAAAAATGGTCAAATCAAACGCGGAACAGCGTTTAGAAGCCACATCTTAACAAAACAAGATGCACAGACTCGTCGTGAGCAAAACACTCCAAAAGTGGTTGCTAAAGCAGATGAGAAAAACATCAAGGCTATGATTAACTAGTTTTTAGTTGATTCATAAATCTCTCCAATTTTAAAGAATTGGGCAAGTCCACCAAAAGATGTGGCACCCTGATTACAAAAGTAGCTGGGTAAAGAAAAAGGAAAAACATGCCAAGAGTTAAAACAGGTGTTGTTCGTAGAAGAAGACACAAAAAGATATTAAAATTAGCGAAAGGTTTTTACAGCGGACGCCGTAAACACTTCAGAAAAGCTAAGGAACAAATAGAACGTTCAATGATGTATGCGTTCCGTGACCGTAAGCAGAAAAAACGTGAGTTCCGTAAACTATGGATCATCCGTATCAATGCAGCGGCTCGTTTAAATGGAATGAACTATTCAACATTTATGAATGGCGTTCACAAATCTGGTATCGAGCTTGATCGTAAAATTCTTGCTGATATGGCTATGAACGATGCAGCAGCGTTTAGCGCAGTTGCTGAAGCTTCTAAAGCAGCATTAGCAAAATAATTTTTAACCCTTTTACAGGGTTAAGAATTTCTTCTCTTTTTTAAAAACTTCCAAGACTTCTCAAAATATTATAAAAAATACTCCATGCCGAGTTTATGCGCATAAGAACTTAACATATCTCTCTCAAAGTCATTGTTTGTAGAGTACTGGTATCCAAATGTTTTTTTCCACATATGATGCTCTTCCATACAAAGATAGAAAAAGACTTTCTCATCTCCAGCAGCAGCTCTTTGCCAAGCAGAAAAACTCTCATAAGCATGTTTAAACATTTCAACTTTTGTCTCATTTGGATAAGAAGTTTTTCCGCTTGCATCTTCATGAGGAATCTGTGTTATCTTACTTCTAAACTCGCGTTCACGGAGTTGCTTTATAACAGGCTTGATGAAAGTGAGTGTTCCAAAACTTACAAGTGCCACTTCACTTGGAGTAAATTCTTTTATAAGTCTTTCATAAACTTTTGCATATTCTTCGAGATATCCCTCATACTCAACTATAGGGTGAAAGTGAAAGCCTACTTTTACACCTCTATCTGCCAAAGACCTTGCTGCGTTTATGCGTTTGTCAAGTGATGCTGTAAGGTGCTCTTCGTTTTCTATGATAGTTGGAGTGTTAAGACTCCAAGTACAGAGTATATTTTTTGGTACTGCGTTCTCAAGAAAGTACTTAATGTTGTCAGATTTTGTTTTAAACTCTAAGATTACATTTGGGTTTGTTCGTGCAAACTCAAAAAGTGCATCGAGAGTTCCCTCACGATTTCCAAACATAAGTGAGTCAGAAGCTTGTCCTGTTCCTATGTGGTGCGTTTTGTTTTGATCAAGCTGGAGATTTAAAAGTTTCTCTTTAAAACCACTATCAAAAGTGATAGTATTTTGATTGTAAAAACTCTGTATAGAGCAGTATGAGCAGTCAAAACCACATGATTCAACTGCATCGAGGGTGAGAAGATTACAGCATCTCGTTTTCTCACTAGCCACTGGACAAAGTCCAAGACCAAAACCCTCTTTTGGAGCTGTTTTGAAAGTAAACTTTTGCTCTTTAGGAATGTTTTTGAGAGTGAAGTTCTCATAAGAGTTTGGACGATTACGAATCTCTTCATAAGTCTTTCTCAGACGTGTAAAAACAACTTTCTTTTGAGTATGCTCTGGAAATATCTCTGTGATGCGTTTCTCATCCCACATCCCAAGGTCACGAGCTATATCTATGATTTGCTTGAGTTCTTGATGTGAAAACTTAAATGTAAAAGCCTTCTCTTTTATAAACTCTTGCTCATTGAGTGGAAGCTTGCTAAAAAAGCCACTTTTTGTTGCTAGGTGAAATTTCTCTTCATAATTATTCATAAATCGAATTTTAGCGAAAATATGACGTTATGCCATCTTTTTTTTATTTAGAATATTTTTTTACTAAGATTTTAACTACGAAGGAGCTTATTATGATTTTAGGAAAATGTCCTTACTGTGATGATGGCCAGATAGAAGTTAGAGATAAAGAAGTAGGTGGTAAAAAAGTAAAACTCTATGCCTGCTCAAACGCTAACTGGATGACAGAAGATGGAGAGATGTTTGAACTCACACAAAACGCCACTTGTGATTTTAGAATTTGGCAAAACTCTTTAGCAAAATATGGGAAATGGCTACAGTATAAAGATATAAGAACTCTTCTAGAAGATGAAGAGTTAGAGGTAGAACTTCTCAGTAAAAAGTATGGTAAAAAAGTTTACTATACGAAACAGATAGTCTTAAATCCTGAGTATGGTGTAAGTGTTTTGTGGGATTAGTTAGTATAGGAGTTATAATACTTAGCTATTTTTAAATTTTTAGCTATACTTTTAAAAACAATAAAACACATTTTATAGGAGTTGTTAATGGAAAACAATCAAAACGCAAGAGTAAAAGGGCCAGATGAAAAATATTGTAGTGAATGTGGTGAGATTATCAATATTAAGGCTGAAATTTGTCCAAAATGTGGTGTAAGACAGTTAAATATATCTAATAATACTGAGAATTCAGGCTCTAGTGATAAAAAACTTGGTGTAAAGTTTTTATATTCTGGTGCTGTTTCATTGGCTGCTTTTGTAGTTTTAATTCTAGTAGCATCTCCTCAAAGTGAATGGATAAATGGCATTATTGGAGCTTTTATGTTTGCTCTTGTTGCTGCACTTATAGGAATGGCAATGCCAACTTCAAAAAAAATAATTTATATACCATCAAGTCTAGCTATCATGTTCGCGATGGCAATGATAGTTGGTCTAGCAGTACAATAAAATATGTCAATTTGAAATAAAACATAATTTTTGATTTTTTATACACTATAGTTATTTACATAGTTACTAAAGCTATAAATATTTCAAGTTAAAGTGTGTAAAAAGTGTATATTAAAATAATTTTATATAGTACGAGTGTGTCATGAAAATACATATTGACATTGACTGCTTTTTTGTAAGCGCAGTACGGATTAAAGAACCAGATTTAGAACATAAAGCTGTAGCTATAGGCGGACGAAGTGATACTAAAATTTTTAATAAAGATGCGAAAAACCAAACAGTAAATTTTGAGAATAGTGGAAGTTTTGTACCTACATTTTATAAAGCTTATGAAGAAAAAGATGATGATATCGATGCTTTTAAAGATTCTGATGGAAGAGTACGCGGTATTTTAACAACCTCGAGTTATGAAGCACGTGCCTTTGGAGTAAAAACTGCAATGAGTATACGTGAAGCTTTACAACTCTGCCCACATCTCATCATAAAAGCACCCAACATGTCACTCTACCAAGAACTCTCTCACAAGTTACATGACTTTTTAGCCTTGAAAATTCCTATGATAGAACAAGCAAGTATAGATGAGTTCTATGGAGACTTAGCAGGATGGGTAGAAGATGAAGATGTCCCCGCATTTATAGATGCGCTTCGACATGAGATAAAAAAAGAGATAAAACTTCCAGTATCTATAGGAGCTGCAAAAACTAGATACATAGCTAAACTAGCAACAACTTATGCTAAACCATTTGGATCTAAAACAATCTATAGTTATGATTTTGAAAAATTTGTAAATCCCATCGCTATAAAAGATTTTGCGGGAATTGGTAAGAGTATGTATGCAAAGCTTTCAGAGAGTAATATTTATACTTTAGGAGAGTTACGTGCAAACCGTGGAAGAGTAGAGTCTTTTGGAGCTTATGCAAAAGAGTTGTATAAGCGTGTAAATGGTGAGAGCGATGAGGAGATAAAAACAACTCATAAGAGAAAGTCTATAGGGATATCAAGAACTTTTGATCCCCTCTTCGATAGAGCTGAGCTTAAACGAAGAGTGCATGTACTAGCAAGGCATCTCAACTTTGCTATAGGCAAACTAGGAGTGGTTCCTACTGTCTTTCATCTTGGAATATCTTATGAGATGAATCAAAAAAGTCATAAAAACATCTCTCTTGCAGAGATTTTTACAGAGAAAAAGTTTGATAGTTTATGTATGGAGCTGTTTCATGCAGCTGATACACAAAAACGCCTCCATGTGATTCGGCTAAGTATCAACTGCTCTAGTTTTACAAGAGATTCTAAAAAAGAGTTATCACTTCTTGGCTTTGAAGAGGAGCAAAAACTTCACTCTTTGACAAAATCACTCCAAGAACTTCGTGAAAAGTATGGAATAGATTCAGTAAAATTCGCAAGTGAAATGTAAAAGCATAAGAAATAAACGATATTAATAAAACTTTTAAAAATATTTGGGTACAATCCACATCCGCTTTACTGTTTTAACAAACAAAAAGAGTATTTCTATCTTTATATATAACTATATAGATAAAAGTATTGGCAGACTAAAATCTAAGTAAAACTGGACTTTGTTTGGTTTTTACAAGAAATATAGTTCGCCTAAGAACAGTAAGGACAACGAAACAAGGACTTACGATGAAAGTAAGAGCTTCAGTTAAGAAGATGTGTGATGATTGTAAAATCATCAAGAGAAAAGGCATTGTAAGAGTAATCTGCAAAGTTAAAAAACATAAACAGAGACAAGGATAACCATGGCTCGTATATCTGGTGTTGATTTACCTAAAAAGAAAAGAATAGAGTACGGTTTAACGTATGTCTATGGAATTGGTCTACATACTGCACGTCAAATTCTTGATGCAACTGGTATTGACTATAACAAAAGAGTTTTCGAATTAAACGAAGAAGATGTTGCTGCAATTACTGCTGAAATCCGTGCTAACCATATGGTTGAAGGTGATTTACGTAAAAAAGTAGCTATGGATATTAAGGCACTTATGGATTTAGGTTCATATAGAGGTCTACGTCACCGTCGTGGTCTTCCATGTCGTGGTCAAAAAACTAAGACAAATGCGCGTACTCGTAAGGGTAAACGTAAAACTGTCGGCGCAGCGTAAGGAATTATAGTATGGCAAAAAGAAAAGCTGTTAGAAAAAAAGTAGTAAAAAAGAATATTGCACGTGGTATCTGCCACATATCTGCATCATTCAACAATACTCTTGTAACAATTACAGATGAAATGGGTAACATGATTGCTTGGAGTTCTGCTGGTTCTTTAGGATTTAAAGGTTCTAAAAAATCAACTCCATTTGCTGCACAAGCTGCTGTTGAAGCTGCTGTTGAAAAAGCACAAGTACATGGTATTAAAGAACTTGGTATTAGAGTTCAAGGTCCTGGTTCAGGTCGTGAGACTGCAGTGAAAGCTGTTGGTGGAATCGAAGGAATCCGTGTTACATTCATGAAAGATGTTACACCATTACCACACAACGGTTGTCGCGCGCCTAAGCGTCGTAGAGTTTAAGGAGATTACTGATGGCAAGATATAGAGGTCCAGTAGAAAAAATCGAAAGAAGATTCGGTGTAAGTCTTAACCTTAAAGGTGAGCGTCGTTTAGCAGGTAAATCTGCATTAGAAAAAAGACCTTATGGTCCTGGTCAACATGGTCAGCGTCGTAAGAAAATTTCTGAGTATGGTTTACAACTTAATGAAAAACAAAAAGCGAAATTTATGTATGGTGTTTCTGAGAAACAATTCCGTGCACTATTCGTAGAAGCAAAAAGAAGAGCTGGAAACACAGGTACAAACCTTGTTACACTCATTGAACAAAGATTAGACAATGTTGTTTACAGAATGGGATTCGCATCTACTCGTAGATTTGCTCGTCAACTTGTAACACATGGTCATATTTTAGTAGATGGCAAAAAACTTGATATTCCTTCTTACCGTGTTAGTGCGGGTCAAAAAATAGAAGTTCGTGAATCAAGCAAAAAGAACACTCAAGTTGTTCGTGCTATTGAATTAACAAACCAAACAGGTCTTGCTCCTTGGGTTGATATTGATGCTGAGAAAGTATTTGGTATTTTTACTCGTTTACCAGAGCGTGATGAAGTTGTTATACCAGTTGAAGAACGTTTAATCGTTGAGCTTTACTCTAAATAGTAACTAATAATAAAAAGGCGTTAAGATATGAAAAAAATTAAAACTACTCCACTTGCTCCTCAAGAGTTCGAGGTAGAACAAATTAGTGAGAATGAAGCTAACATAATGGCATATCCGTTTGAAACGGGTTATGCTATCTCTTTAGCTCATCCACTTCGCCGTTTTCTATTAAGTAGCTCAGTTGGTTATGCTCCAATCGCTATAAAAATCGAGGGTGCTAAACATGAGTTCGACTCAGTTCGTGGTATGCTTGAAGATATTTCAGATTTTATTTTAAACCTTAAAGAGATTCGTTTTAAATTAAATGATGATGCTACAGAGACAGAAATTAACTACTCGTTTGCTGGTCCTTGTACTATTACAGGAAAAGACCTTACAAATAGTGAAGTTGAAGTTGTAACTCCAGATGCTCCACTTGCAACATTGAATGAAGATTCTACTCTTAACTTTAGCATTAAAATTGCTCAAGGTATAGGGTATGTTGCTAGTGAAGATACTTACGAAGACTTAGAAGATGGTTACATCGCTTTAGATGCTTACTTTACTCCAGTTCGTAGTGCAACTTATAAGATTGAAAATGTTCTTGTTGAAGACAACCCTAACTTTGAAAGAGTTGTACTTAACATTAAAACTGACGGTCAGATTTCTCCTGTAGATGCATTTAGAAACTCTTTAGAAGTTATGTACGCACAACTTGCAGTATTTAACTCTGAAATCAGTATCAAAGCTCCTGCGACAATAGAGAGAGTTGAAGAGTCACCAGATCTTAAAAAACTAACAACTAACATTGATAGTTTAGGTTTAAGTGCTCGTAGTTTTAACTGTCTTGATCGTTCAAACATTAAACTTATAGGTGAAATTGCACTTATGAGTACTAATGATTTAAAAAATGTTAAAAATCTTGGAAAAAAATCATACGATGAAATCGTTGAGAAAGTTCAAGAGTTCGGTTATGCAGTTGGTGCTGACCTAGCTGATGACGTAGTTACTGCGTTAAAAAAGAAAATAGAAGCTTTACAAGCTTAATAAGGACATTAGATGAGACATCGTCATGGATACCGTAAACTAGGTCGTACAAGTGCACACCGTGCTGCTTTACTTAAAAACCTTAGTATTTCGTTAATAGAACATGGAAAAATCGAAACTACTGCTATGAAAGCAAAAGAGTTACGTTCATATGTTGAGAAACTTATTACAGTTGCAACAAAAAACGACTCAAATGCTCACAGAACAGTATTTGCTGCGCTTCAAAGTAAAGAAGCAACTAAAACTTTAGTAAATGAAATAGCTCCTAAGTACGTTGACCGTGCTGGTGGATACACTAGAATTACTAGAACAAGAATTCGTCGTGGTGATGCTACTACTATGGCGTTTATCGAATTAGTATAATCTACTATCGATAGATCTAAACGCGGAGAGTATCTCTCGCGTTTAACTCCCTTAATTTCCCAATTCTAAAATACTTTAATCACTAAGGACTTACAATGAGTAATTTCGCATTTGGAACTTATAGAATCACAGAACAAAATCCACTCCATATTCAAGCTATTAGAGATGCTGTAGATGGTGGTATCAGACTTATTGATACATCTTCAAACTATATGGATGGTTCCGCAGAAAGAGCGATAGCATTAGCATTACAGGATGTAGATGATGATAAACGCCACAATGTAGAGATTCTTAGTAAGTTTGGCTACATACAAGGGACAAACCTTTTAAAACATAAAGAAGAGCCTTTTGAAGATGTAGTTGAGTTTAGCGAGAGTTGTTACCACTCAATAAGTGCATCTTTCATGGAAGCACAACTGCTTGAGTCTCTATTGCGTTTAGAGATGAAAAGTTTAGATTGTTATCTTATTCATAATCCAGAATATTATATATATGATTCATTAAAAAAAGAGTTACCTGCAGATGAAATTCTTGATAATATGTTTGATAGAATTTATGATGCCTTTGTTGCCTTAGAAAGACAGATAGACAAAGGAACTATAAAAAGCTACGGTATAAGTTCTAATAGTTTTTCTAAACCTAACAATCATCCTGAATTTTTGCCTTATGAAGATTTAATCACTTTAGCAGAGAGAGCAGCTCAATATGTAGGAAATAACGTACATAGTTTTACAACAATTGAACTCCCTATTAATATCTTAGAGCAAGAGGGACTAAAGTGTGCATCTTGGGCTAAGAGAAATGGCTTAAGAGTTTTAGCAAATAGACCTCTTAATGCACAAAAAGAAGAGCTGACATATAGATTAGCAGATTACGAAGAGAGTAAGGAGTATTATCACCACCTTAATGAGCTATTAGAGTTGTGTGAAAATGATTCCTTACGATCACTTTACAATTTAATCGAGCAACTAGATACCAATAAGCACAAGTTTGGATGGATTGGTGATTATGACAGTTTTCTCTATGCTCAAATATTGCCACATATAAAAAATAGTTTAGAAAAATTAGATGAGTCGCTCTTAGATACTTTACTTCAATACATAGAGATGTTTTTGAGTGAATATAGAAAAATGGTTCTTTATGAATGTAGTAAAAGCACTCGTGTAGTACTTAAAGAAGAGTTTTCTAAGTGTGATAGTACCTTACAAGAGTGTGCATTAAAGTTTTTGATGCAAAGAGAGAACATAGATTACATTCTTGTAGGAATGCGTAAACCGAGCTATGTTCAGGAAGTTCTTGCTTTAAAAGCATAGTTAAAAAATATCTTTAGGACTTGTTAAGCGATTTTGTCCTATTTTATGTTTAGTAAAAACTCTATGAGTAATAATATATATTTAAAGAGATTAAATTAAAGGATTAATATGATTCCGTTTTCAGATGAAGAGTTAGTATCACCAGTAAAAAATGTAATAGATAAAGTACGCCCTTCTTTAGCACTTGATGGTGGTGATATTGACTTTATTACCGTGAAAAATGGTACTGTTTATGTACAACTAAAAGGAGCATGTGTAGGATGTTCAAGTAGCGGTAGCACACTTAAGTATGGTGTTGAACGCCAAATAAGAATGGATATACATCCTGAACTATCTGTTGTAAATGTTCCTTTTGGAATGGAAAACGACATAGATAGCCTATAGAGAGAAGAATGAGTACAATCAGTAAGTATAAAATATTAACACAGGCAAAAGATAGTTTTTCTAAAGCAGAGTATAAAACAGCTTTAGAAAAATTTGCTGAAGTTTTACAAAGTTACCCAAACTCAAAAGAAGCTTATAATGGTGTAATCCTATCGGAAATGGCTCTGAGTGGAGAGGGTGGTGCTGAGGCTCTATTTGACTACTATGAAATACTCAAAGAAGAAGATAAAGAAGAAGCAGACAACATAATGAGTGCAATACTCAAAGATATGGATGGCTCTTTAGAAAAACTTGGTCAAGTGTTTGCACAACCACTAAGAGAGAGACTTGAGCTTGAAGATGGTATTCTTTATAGTGATTTTAAAGCCTTACTTGATGATGGTGCTGATTTTAAAGAGACATTTGAGAACATCATGTTTTCAACTCGTGTAATTATTACTCAAAAAGATGATTTTATAGACTTTCTTGAAAGATTAATGGATCACGGATTTGCAGAGATGGCACTTACCTACTTAGAAAATGCACTTAGTATTTACCCTAGTGACAAGCTTTTACGTAAACTTCTCAAAAAACTAGCACAAGGCAAAATAGTTGAAAATTGAGTTGCCAAATCAGCCGTTTAAATATGTAAGTGAAAATTCTGCTGAATGTAACCATGAAACTGCCTTCGTTTTAACGACTCAAAATGAAAAGTATCTACAAAATGCCATCGATAACTCCGCACACTCAATTATAAAAATAGCAGATATAGCAGAGCTCTTTGGTGTAAATAAAATAAAAATAGTTGGAATTACTGGAACAAATGGTAAAACAACTACTGCAAGTGCTATCTACTCTTTTTTACTTGATTTAGGTTATAAAACAGCTATGCAAGGAACTCGTGGTCTTTTTATGAATGATGAAGTAGTAGAGGGTAAGACACTAACTACACCTTCTGTTTTAAATACTTATAAACATATTTACCAAGCTGTTGAAGCTGGATGTGAGTACTTCATTATGGAAGTAAGTTCACATGCAATAGTGCAAAAACGCATCGAAGGCTTGGCGTTTGAGTTGAAAATTTTAACAAACATTACACAAGACCATCTCGATTATCATAAAACCCTTGAAGATTACATCTATGTAAAGAACTCTTTTTTTCAAGATGAGGGCAAAAAACTTATAAATAAAGATGAACCAAGAGCAAAGTTTAATTTTAAAAATGCATACACTTACAGTATAGAAAACCCTTCCACATATAGACTCATGGCATATTCGCTTAATGATGGAAGTAGTGGAATAATTCAACATTTTCAAGAGATAGTCCCTTTTACTGCTTCAACACATGGTTTTTTTAATCTTTACAACTTAATGGCAGCAATCTCTGCCGTTCATCTTATAACAGATAAATCACTCGAAGAGATTGCTGATGTAGTAGATAATTTTGCTGGTGTAAGTGGACGTATGGAGCAGGTTAGTGTACTTCCAAATGTTATAGTAGATTTTGCACATACTCCAGATGGAATGCAGCAGGTTTTAAATGCACTCAAAGAGAAAGAACTTTTAGTTGTTTTTGGAGCAGGTGGAGATAGGGATGCACTCAAACGTCCGCTTATGGGACGTGTTGCTTCAAGTCTTGCAAAAAAAGTGTTTATAACAAGTGACAACCCACGACATGAAGATCCTCAAGCTATTGTCAATGATATTTTAGATGGTATAGAGGACAAAACAAATGTTCTTGTAGAGCTTAACAGAAAAAAAGCTATAGAGTTAGCACTTGATTCTCAAGAAGAGGATGAAGTGGTTGTTATTCTAGGTAAAGGAGATGAAGCTTATCAGATTATTTATGATGAGAAGTTTCCTTTTGACGACAGAGTTGTTGTTCGCGAACTGCTAAATATCTAAAATCTAGCATTAATTCCTATGTATAAGATATTAACATTGGAAACTCTACTCTCTGTCGTTGATTCTGTATTTGCTTTTTCATAAGAGCGATTTTGGTATTCATAAGAGAGCTCAATATCGTAATTTTCACCCATTGGAATATAAAGCCCTGTTCCTAGGTTGAAAGATCCATAAGTGAGTGATTCAGTAGCTTCTAAAACACCTGCACCAAATCCTGCTTTAACAAAAGGATTAACATATATGCCCCAATCAAAGGCTTTAATCAGTGCAATATCAAAAGCATATTTTTCAGGGTCTGAGTCTATATAGTCAAGTGAAAACTCCGCAGCATACGCCTCTCTCATTCCATATCCAATCTTGATTCTTGCGAGGCTAGAATTTGTTGTTTCATCGCCTCCAGAGTTTGGAAGTTCTATGTGTGCATTGGAGTAGCCATATCCAACTCCTAGATAAATTTTTGATTCTGCATATGCAAGTGAGCTTAGTAGCAATGAAAGTAGTATGATTTTTTTCAAAAGTATTCCTAAATAATTTTTACGAAATTATATCTTAAATATTTAAACTTCTTTTTACCCATTAGAATAATGGTCTATATTTTTGATATAATTGCGAAAAAATTAAGGACTATTAATTATGGGAATCCCTCAACCGGCGTTTTATATATTTAAGTGTGAGCAGTCTGCTCCTCCAGGTATGCCAAAACCATCATGTGTGACAGAAGATACTAAGGACTTGTTCCAATATACAGCGATGAAACTTATGAAAGAGGGCATTATGATGACTGCACCAATCATAAAAACTTCATGTATGAATCGTTGTCAACAAGGACCAGTAATGCTAGTAGAGCCAGGACATACAATGTATGTTGGTCTTAACAAAGAGAAAATTGATCGTATTATTACAGAGCATATACTTGGTGGTAATGTAGTAGAAGAGTATGTGATAAGTGATGAGATGTGGGATGCTCCAATATCTCCAGCTGATGCTAAAAAACAGATGGGAATGTAAGGAAATAGTATGTTAATTGATATGTTGTACAGCAAAATCCATCGCGCTACTGTTACTGATGCTAACTTAAACTATGTTGGCTCGATTACTATAGATGAAGAGCTTTTAGAAGCTTCTAAGATGAGAGTTGGACAAAAAGTTGAGATACTTAACATTAACAATGGTGAGCGTTTCTCTACTTACATCATCTTAGGTGAGCGTGGAAAACGTGACATCTGTTTAAATGGTGCAGCAGCTAGAAAAGTTCATAAAGGTGATAAAGTAATCATTGTTGCATATGCAACTTACGATGAAAAAGATCTAGAGACTTACCAACCAAAAGTTGTCATTTTAGATGATAATAACGATATTGAGACTATAGCGGATAGTATCTAATTATGTTTAATATGGGCGATATGGGTAAAATGCTTGAAGGTATGCAAGAAAATGCTGCAAAACTTCAAGCTGAACTCGAGTCCAAAACTTTTAGTGTCAAAACAGGTGGTGGTTTAGTAGAACTAAGTGTTAATGGGAAAGGCGAGGTGATTGATTTAAGTATTGATGATTCTCTTCTAGACGATAAATCAAGCTTAGAAATACTCATCATCGGTGCAATAAATGATGCTAACAAAATGGTCCAACAAAACCAACAAAGTAGTGCATTTAATCTCTTTGGTGGAGCAAAATAGGTGTTACGCCTATTTATAATTTTCAATTTATTACTTCTTAATTTATTCGCTTGTAAAGGTGGATACAACTCCTGCATTCAAAAAATCAATGATTCAAATTCTATTGAAAAAAATGCACTCTTTATTCCCGTAAAGGGAAACAAGCGTCTTATTTATTCCTTATGTACTCCCAAGGCAAAAATCTTAAAACATGATCCTTTACTCGGACTCTATCTTGTAGAAGACAGAAGTAAATTTGCTTATGATTTTGATATAAATATGCGTTTACAATTAGGGAGTGCTATAGTCGAGAAAAAAAGATCTATTGAAGGTAAGATAGTAAAAAATCAAGTAGGATTAAACTCTCTTGCAAAATATAGTGAGAAGTTTAATGGTCTTGCTCTTTTAACTAGTAGTTGTTGTTCACTTGAGGGGATTGTTACACCAAGAGGGATAATTCAAAAAGAGTATATTAAAAGATTTCTTTCGAGTGCAAGTGCAGACTACTCAGATATAGGTATACGTGTTAAAAATCACAAGAAGCAAGTTGTTATCAGTGCAAGTAATCCATATATGAAGGGTAATCCTTTTCAAAAAGGGGATATAGTACTCTCTATGGATGGCAAAAAAGTAAAAGCGGCCTCTGTGTTTATGAGACAAGTTCTTTTTGCTAAGATTGGTTCAAAGCATAAGCTAAAGATAAAACGCGGCTCTAAAATTATGACCTTAGATGTTGTCTCGCAAAAGAGATACGGTGGCGGAATAATTAGCGATACTTTTTTAGAACAGAAGGGTATCTATTTTGATAAGGATATGAGAATTTCTAGACTTTCACAGGAGTTTAAAGAGTATGGTTTACTTGTGGGGGATAGACTTATTCAGGTAAATGGTGTCTTTGTGAAAACAGAGGAAGAACTTTTGCGTTACATTGAAGATTTTCAAGATTTTTCATCTCTACTTTTTGAGAGAAATAACTTTCAATTTTTTGTAAATATTAAGTAGAAAAAGACTACAATTTCAGATGCAAAATTTTGAACATTTTTTAACTAAGCACTTACCTAAGTCTAAAAGTATTCATCCAACTTACGAGGATGCACTTCAAAATATGCTTATCGCAGGTGGTAAGCGTTTTCGTCCGGCACTCTTACTTGGTGTGGTCAAAGCGTACAATCCTCTCATGCTAGAGGGTGCAATGCATGCGGCATACGCAGTTGAACTTTTGCATACTTACTCGCTTATTCACGATGATTTACCAGCTATGGATGATTCTCCACTTCGTCGCGGTCATCCTACTCTTCATGTGACTTTTGATGAAGTAACGGCGATTTTAGCAGGAGATGCACTTAATACTTACTCTTTTGAAGTCCTCTCAAATGCTCCTTTTTCAGACTACACTCGTGTTTGTCTTATTCGTGAGTTAGCAACAAATGGCGGACTTAATGGTATGGTTTTGGGTCAAGCCATAGACTGCTACTTTGAGAATCAACCTCTTAAAGTAGAAGATATAAAGATTCTTCACACAAACAAAACTGCAAAGTTAATAGCTGCATCACTTAAAATGGGTGCAATTATAGTGGGCAAAGAAGATTTAGGTGATAAGCTTTATGAGTTTGGAATCAAACTCGGACTTTTATTTCAAATTCAAGATGATATTCTTGACGTTACACAAACAAGCGAAGAAGCTGGAAAGCTGACAAACAATGACGAAGATAAAAATAGTTTTGTGACTATTTTAGGACTTGAAGAGTCAATGAGAGAAGCCAATAATTTGGCAGATGAATTAACACAAGAGATGAGCAGTTTTGATGAGAAGTTAAAAAGTGAACTCTCAGAACTACTTACAAAATACATAAACAGACACAAATCAAACTAAAACAGGAAGAAGTACATGAGTAATATTACCCGTCAAAAGATGGCAGATTCGATTAGATTTTTAGCAGCAGACATGGTTCAAGCGGCAAACTCAGGACACCCAGGTGCACCTATGGGACTTGCAGACATAGCAACAGTTTTAAGTGAACACTTAAATCACAATCCTAAAAATCCTGACTTTTTAAATCGTGATAGATTAGTTTTTTCAGGTGGACATGCAACTGGTCTTATCTACTCGCTTTACTATCTATGGGGATACGGTTTAGAGATTGATGATCTTAAAAACTTCCGTCAACTTGATTCTAAAACGCCAGGACATCCAGAGTTTGGTCATACTGCAGGTATTGAAATTACGACAGGGCCACTTGGTCAAGGTATAGCAAACGCAGTAGGTTTTTCTATGGCTTCAAAGTTTGTTGGTGCTCAAGTGAACTCTGATACAGCTAATTTAATAGACCACAATGTTTACTGTTTATGTGGAGATGGGGATTTAGAAGAGGGAATAAGCTATGAGGCTGCTTCAATTGCAGGACATAACAAACTTGACAACCTAATTCTTATCTACGATTGTAACCGTATTACTATTGAAGGTTCAACTGATTTGAGTATAAGCGAAGATATACGCATGCGTTTTGAGTCTCAAGCTTGGGATGTTTTAGAGATAGATGGTCATAACTTTGAAGAGATTGATAGTGCACTTACAACTGCTAAAGCTAACACTAAACCAACTATCATCATTGCTAACACTATCATCGCTAAAGGTGCTGGCGAGTTAGAGGGTTCACACCACTCTCATGGTGCTCCACTTGGTGCTGAGATAATTGCAAAAGCAAAAGAAGCAGCTGGATTTGATCCAGAAAAATCATTTCATGTAGATGAGGATGTTATGGCTCGTTTTAGATGTGCTATAGAAGAGGGTGATTTACTTGAACGCGAGTGGATTCATAGACAAAAAACTCTTCCACTTATGGAGCAAAATGAAGCTCTTGCAGCACTTCAAAACCCAGACTTTTCTCGCATTAACTACCCGACTTTTGATAAAGCAGACGCTACAAGAAACACAAATGGAAAAATTCTAAACGCAATCGCTAGAGGGATCCCTAGTTTCTTAGGTGGAAGTGCAGACTTAAGCCCATCAAACAAAACTTTTTTAAATGACATGGGTTCATTTCCAAAAGGACGTAACATCTACTTTGGTATTCGTGAACACGCAATGGCTTCAATCGCAAACGCGATGGCTCTTTATGGTCCTTTGATGCCTTTTACATCTACTTTCTTTGTTTTCTCAGACTACCTAAAACCAGCGGCTCGTATAGCGGCACTTACAGGAATCCAGCAATTTTTTATCTGGACTCATGATAGTATTGGTGTGGGTGAAGATGGTCCAACACACCAACCAATAGAACACCTTTCACAATTCCGTGCACTTCCAAACTTTTATGTATGGCGTCCAGCGGATGGCGTTGAAAATGTTGAAGCTTGGAAAACAGCTCTAGAGATGAGAAAATCTCCATCTGCATTTGTATGTTCTCGTCAAAACCTTGCACAATTGCCAGAGCCTTCGTTTGGTGAAGTGAGCCGTGGTGGATATCTCCTCGCACAAGACGAAAACACGAGCATTACACTTATGGCTTCAGGAAGTGAAGTAGAACTCGCACTTAATGTAAAAGAGGCTCTTAACAAAGAGGGAACAAAAGTAAATGTTGTCTCTGTTCCTTGTTATGACCTTTTCATTGAACAAGATGCAGAGTATATAAACTCTGTTATAATTAAGGGCACAAAAACTGTAGCTATCGAAGCGGCTCGTGGCTTAGAGTGGTACAGATTTGCTGATACTGTGATAGGTATGGATAGCTTTGGAGCTTCTGCCCCAGCGGGACAACTATTTCCTAAGTTTGGCTTTTCAGTAGAAAATATCATAGCAAAAATAAAATAAGGAGAAAAAATGAAATATTTAGCACAATTAATTACTGTTGTAGGTTTTATGGCGTTTGCAAGTGGATGTTCTAGTACACCTGCTCCAACTATGCCAGGTATGAATGGTGGCGTTTGTAACAACCCTAAATGTCAATGTCCAAAACCGTGCCAATGTGGTGCAGATTGTCAATGCGGTATGAATGGAAATTCAACTGCAATGAAAAAGTAGCATTAAGCTACTTTTACCCCTTTTTTTATTCTCTTTGTATCCCGTGTTTTAGCCTTGCCTCTTTTTTAATCCGTTTTGTAACCTACTTGAGAACGCTTTTTGCTATACTAATTTACGGATACACACACATGTTTATTTTTATACTAAGTATCGCAGATGCGATGGCTTTATATGGTTAAGGATAAGTAATGAAAGATGGTTTCGTAAGTCTAGATATCTCAAGTGCCCCAGGCCCAAATGTTGATCAAAACAAGCGATTTGTTAAAATGGTGCATATCTCACAGATGTTTGATAATGGAGGAGGATGATCCTTCGGTCTTAAAACTACTAAAGCCTACTTTTGTTTAGGCTTTGTCTGCTTCGTAGCGTTTTTATCTAAGAATGTTTTCATACCAAAAGAGGGAGTTTGAAACTCTCTCTTTTTCTCGTACTCGCTGTACTCTTTTCCACCATGCATATCTATCTTACCCTTTGCATACTCTGCAAAAGCAAGGCTAAATGCCATAAGCATAAACAGAACTAACTTCATCTAGTCATCCTCTGGATAAGGCGCTCGCGTTTGAATGCGGCTATCTACATATCCACGACCAACAGTAAAGTGATAGAGTGTCTGAAATCTGTTCTCTTTAAGACCTAACATTGAGTGGAACATATCGTCTAAGAAACATCCTATTCCAGTTCCGCTAAGTCCCATAGAAGTAGCATCAAGATAGATTTGCTGACCGATTGCTCCACACTCCCAGTATAGCTCTTTATATCTATGCGGACCATGTTCTAAAATTTGTTCTGAGAAGTTACATAACATTCCAAGTGAAAATGCTCCATCACTCGCTATGGCTTGGTTACAGCTGATGGCTTTACTTGGCATTTTGACATCGCGTTTTTCTAAAAGATAGAGACCAGCTATTTCAGAGCCCTCACAACTCTCCCAAGCAAACGCAGCATGCATTCCCTCTTGAAGTGCTGCTCTGTCTCTTTCATTTCTCACTAAGATGTAGATTCCCTCATCCATCTCTTCTACTCTTTCAACAAGTAAAACTAAATGTGCTGAGTTCTCTTTTGCGTCAAGCGAGTCACTTACTCCGCGAAGTATTGTAAAAAACTGCTCTTTTGTTATGAGTGAACGCACAGTATCCATCACGTGAATACTTCTGCGTTTAAGCACTACAGATTTTGACTCTTGTGTCTCTTTGGGTGCGGTTTGTTTGTGTTTTACACTTTGCTGAGGGATTTGTGCTCCAGAAGTCGCTTCTTCAATAGCGGGAATAATCTCCCACTCCTCCATACTTGGACTTAGCTTGTTGGCAATACCTTCATAGACTAAAGGGAGTTCATCAAGAAGAGAATCTATAGATAAAGATGCTTGGACATACTCAGGAGATATAACAAGAACCATATCTCCTATCTCTGTCTCACTAAATCTATTTGCCTGATTTACACCAAGAAGTTTTGAGACATCTTGAGTAGTTACACTATCGAGTCTTGTAACTTTCCATCCTAGCATTTTTGCCGAGACTACTATAGATTGCCAAGCATGACCCGCATCAAGATTTACATATCTAAACGCACGCTCTCCATACTTCCACACTTCACGCCAAGAGATGCTAGAGACTCCTAGAAGAAAGCTATCTTTTGGAAGGCTCTTCCAAAAACTTGTATCAAAGCTCGCTAACTCTTCAAGCTCGTGGTGTTTTGGTGCGTAGTGGTAGATTGTAGATTTGCTCTCTTGTTCTTCTAAAAGAGGTGGCAAGATGAGATAGGATTCTGTTGGATGCAAGTTCCCACTTGAAGCATTACAGCGAACAGCCCAAGAAGCACCATCAGAGACTTTCCAAGCCGCAATTCCCATAGAAAACTGCATAAGCTGTGAGAGTGACTCTTTAAGGAGTGGAGCTGAGGGTAGGGCTGAGTCAAGCATATGGTAGGGTGGCGTTGGATGCTCTAGGGCTAAAGGAAGCTTCACTTTGTTTGCAACTCTGTACTCCCTAAAAGGATTAGGCTGTGTTGACCAGTCCATGTAACCTAAAGAACGGGCATATCTTTGTTGTGAGTGTTTTGTAACCTCATGGTACATAAAGGTTGTTTGTAGTTTATTATTCATAGGAGGAGTGTAGTAAATTTAACTTAAACGCTAAAGTAAACTTAAGAGTTAAAAATGGCATTTATGCTAATTTGAAGAATAAAAATTTTGTGCTATCTAAGCCTTAAAAAAAACTCACTCATATAGGTTAACTCACAGAACTATGTAGTTTTTTCATATAGCTTTGTTAAAAACTAAACATGAAATTCTCAAACCTTATACTCACAACACCATACTTAGAAAATAGTCCTATTTTTTACCAAAAAGTAGAGCCAACACCATTACAAAATCCTTTTCTAATTTCCGCTTCACAAGACGCTGCAAAACTCCTAGGAGTCGATGAAGATTTAACTCTTGATGAGAGACTTGTAAGCATAGTCAATGGAGAGAGTAAACTAGAGGGGAGTGAGACCTTTGCTATGGCATACTCTGGTCATCAGTTTGGTCACTTTGCAGGACGACTTGGCGATGGTAGAGCTATAAACTTAGGTAAAGTAAATGGACAAAATCTACAAGTAAAAGGTGCGGGTTTAACAGAGTACTCTCGTCAAGGCGATGGGCGTGCGGTTCTTCGCTCATCTATACGTGAGTATCTTATGAGTGAGGCTATGCACGGTCTTGGTATTGAGACATCTCGTGCTTTAGCACTTATTGGGAGTGATACGGATGTTGCTCGAGAGCGATGGGAGAAGGGTGCTATAGTCTTGCGTTTATCTCCAACATGGGTGCGTTTTGGAACCTTTGAGTACTTTAACTCTACGGGAGAACATACTAAACTCCAAGAGTTAGCAGACTATGTCATAGAGGAGAGTTTTCCTTATCTCAAAGGGAGCGAAGATATCTATCTAAAAATGTATGGCGAGATAGTAAAAAAGACGGCAACAACCATAGCCTCATGGCAGAGTGTGGGCTTTAATCACGGTGTTATGAACACGGACAATATGTCTATAGATGGAAGAACTATAGATTATGGGCCTTTCGCATTTTTAGATGATTATGACAAAAATTATGTTTGTAACCACACCGATACACAAGGTCGCTATAGCTTTGGAAGTCAGCCTGGTGTCGCACACTGGAACTTAGATATGCTAGCTCGCGTGCTCTCTCCGCTTATAAACTATGATGAATCTGAAGATATTTTAGATGAGGTTTTTAGAAGCACTTATGAGATTGTATACTCAGAACTTATGTATGCAAAAATGGGTTTAGAGATAGAAGATGATAATGATAGAGTCCTTTTTCAAGGTATGCTCTCAGCTTTAGCAAATGCCACTATAGACTACACTATGTTTTTTAGAAAACTTTCGCGTTTTAATGGAGATAAATCTTCTATACTTGACATAGCAATTTATAGAGAACCCTTAGATAGATGGCTCGATAAATATACTCAGCGTTTAGAAAAAGAGACACAAAGTGAGGCTAAACGCCACGAGAAAATGCTGCGTGTAAACCCGAAGTACATACTCAAAAACCACATTCTTCAAGAAGCTATAGAAAAAGCCAATGAGCACGATTTTAGTATGATAGAAGATTTGTTAAAAGTAGCCCTCGCTCCTTTTGATGAGCATCCAGAGTTAGAGCATCTTTGTAAACCTACACCTATGAAGTCTAAAAACATTAAACTCTCTTGTTCTTCATAGTTTAAGTAGAGAAAGGCTTACTCGTCATCCTCTGACATCATTGCAAACGCGAGCCTCTCTTTAAGTGAAGCTAGGCCTTCTTTTGCACACGATGCATCGACATCACCACCAGGTGCACCACTCACACCAACTGCTCCAAGTAGAGTGTCTCCAGATTTAATTGCAAGACCACCTTCCATCATGATGAGTCCATCAGTATTGTTCAGCTCATCTTTAATGTCAGCACGACTCACTACAAAACTAGCCGTGTCTATCCCTGACATGATGACGAGGTTAGCTTTTTTGGTAGCTATGTCCATAGTAAAACGCGGTGCATGAGTATCACGCAAAACTACTTGAGTGTTTGCACTTCTGTCTACGACAACTGCACTTACCCAGTAGCCTTTTGCTCTACACGATTCTACCGTGCGTTTAGCTACTTCCATTGCTAAATCCATACCTATTTGTGGAACTTGAGAGACATCTGCACTAAAGAGACTTGAGCTTAGAAGGAGTGAGAGGAGTAAAGATTTTTTTGTTTTCATGATAAACCCTTTTTTGTATGAGTAAGATTTACCTATATTGTATCATTAAAAGTTATATTAACTAACTCTTTTTTCTAAGAAAGTAATATCCCAAACTTGCATAAACAAGTAAGGAGAAAAAGTTTCAAATTGTTATCCTATATGAGGCATTATAAGGGAATTGTAGCATATCTCACTAAGTAATGCTAAGTTCATTTTAGTCTAATATAAATTACGCAAGAATAAAAAAAATTAATAGATGGACATTTAATGGAAAATCATTCTTTATGGATAAAGCAACTTGTTAACAGTTCGCACATAGGAATCTTAATTGTTGATGAGAACAGAAAGAATGTTTTTTTAAATAGCCGTTTAGCCCAAATGTTTGGATACAGCGAAGAGAAACTTTTAGCTTCAACTGCAGATATACTTCACAGAGACGAGGAAGCATTTTTAGAGTTTGGAGAGCTTGCGTTTAAGAGTGTACTAAACGGAAAATCCGTGAGTATGGAGTACCAGTTTAAACGCAAGGACGGTTCGCTCTTTTGGGCCCATGTATCTGGTGATCCTGTACGTAACCAAAAAGAAGTTTTGTGGACACTTGTAGATATAACAGTACAAAAAGATGCACAAAGAGTTGCAACAGACAGATTTAACTTACTCGACTCAGTTATGAATGCAACACCAAATTTAATCTTTTATATTGATTATTTAAATGCTGATGGAAAGTATATGGGTTGTAATGATGCTTTTAGAGCTTTTACAGGGAAAGAGTGCCCACAAATAGTTGGTTTTAGTGATGAAGAACTCTTTGGTGATGAACTAGGCGAGAAGTATCGCAAAAAAGATAAAGAGGTTATGGCTAGTAAAAAGGCAGATGTCAGTGAAGAGGTCTTTGTGCTAGAAAATGCAGAAAAATTAAATTTTAGTGTAACAAGAACGCCCTTTTATAACAACAAAAATGAGATGGTAGGAATCCTAAGAGTTGCTCGCGACATAACAGAGGAGAAAAAACGCCAACTCAAGTTGATAGAACAAGCTCAGATGATAGACCAAACATATGATAGTGTTATTTCTATAAGTCTTGATGGAATTATTCAAACCTGGAACAAAGGTGCAGAACGCTTGCTTGGGTATAAAGCTAAAGAAACTATAGGTAAAGATGTATCCATGCTTCATAAGCGTGAGGATTATGAAAAAATACTTACTACAGTAAATGAAGCTATGCAAACAGGAACGGGTGTTATCGATGTAAAGCATTTAACAAAGAGCCAAGAGTTAATCACTCTTTCTTTGTCTATGTCTGCTCTTAGAGATAATGAGGGAAACATTACCGGTGTAGTTGGTTATGGACAAGATGTAAGAAAAAGAAAAGAGATGGAAGAAGCACTCAAAGATGAGAGACGCTACTTAGAGTCCATTATTGATGGTGTGAATGACCCTATTATGGTTATATGAGAGGATTATAACATCGAGGTAATGAACAAATCACTCAGAGAATCACTCAAAAATGTAGAACTTACAGATCCTAAAAACCCTAAATGTTATGAAGTTTCACACCATCGTTCTACTCCATGTGATGGCGTTTCGCATCCTTGTCCTTTAAAAGCTGTGCTAGAGACTAAAGAACATGCTAAGGTAATCCATACTCATGTGAATGCTCAAGGTGAGGAGATTTATGTTGAACTCTCTGCTGACCCTTACATAAACACTGATGGAGAGTGTGTCGGTATTATTGAATCATCAAGAGATATAACACAACATTTACAAGCACAAGAAGATTTAACAATTCAGAAAAATATTTTAAATCATCAAGCGCATCATGATGCACTTACAGGACTTCCAAATAGAGTTTTGTTTGAAGATAGAGTGAAGCAGTCTTTAGAAAAGTCAAAACGCAAGGGTGTAAAAACTGCTTTACTTTTTATAGACTTAGACCATTTTAAAGAGATAAATGACTCTTTAGGGCACATGACCGGTGATGAGGTCTTAAAAATAGTCTCCAAACGACTCGCTAAAAATATACGCAGTGAGGATACTTTAGCAAGACTAGGTGGAGATGAATTTACCATCATTTTAGGAGGGATGAAAGAGTCACAAGATGCTTCTTTAGTTGCTAAAAATATCTTAGAAAGTCTCTCTCAGTCTATGGAAGTAAACGATAACAAACTCTATGTCTCTACAAGTATAGGCATTAGTATCTATCCTGATGATGGAGCAAACGCGGAGAACTTACTCAAGTATGCAGACTCTGCTATGTATAAGGCAAAAGAGGAGGGTCGTAACAACTTTCAGTACTACAACCAAGAGTTGACTGAGATGGCGTTTGAGAGAGTCTTTATGGAGGCGAGTTTAAGAGATGCTCTTAAGCAAGATGAGTTTGTCGTGCATTATCAACCACAAGTAGATGGTAGAAGTGCTAAGCTTATAGGTATGGAAGCCTTAGTAAGATGGAATCATCCTAAAATGGGATTACTCTCTCCTGCAAAGTTTATAGGCTTGGCTGAGAGAACAGGGCTTATAGTAGAGATAGATAAGTGTGTTATGAAAAAAGCAATGCTACAGTTTGCCAGATGGTATAAGATGGGCTTAAATCCTGGAATTTTAGCACTGAATCTTTCGGTAAAGCAGTTAGAAAAACAAGAGTTTTTTGAAACTTTTGTCAAACTTTTAGAAAAGACAGGGTGTAAAGCAGAGTGGATAGAACTAGAAGTTACAGAGAGTCAAATTATGACAAATCCAGAAGAGTCTATAAAAGTACTGCAAAAGATAAGTGATCTTGGGATTGAGCTTGCCATTGATGATTTTGGGACGGGTTACTCATCGCTCGCATATCTTAAACGCCTACCTATAGACAAACTAAAAATAGATCAAACATTTATACGAGATTTACCAGATGATGAAGAGGACGCTGGAATTACAAAGGCTGTTATAGCACTAGCAAAGAGTTTGAATCTAAAAATCATCGCAGAGGGAGTTGAAACGCAGGCACAAAAAGATTTTGTAGTCATGCATGGATGTGCCAATATACAAGGGTATTTTTACTCAAGAGCTATAACTACACAGAAGATGGAAGGCATACTTGAGAAGGGTGCTGTTTTAAATGTCTAAGTATCTCTTGGAGTTAGAAAATATACATACAAACTATGACAATTCGCTCGTACTTAAAGAGATAAACTTAAAGATAAAAGAACACGAACACTGGGTGATTTTAGGTGCGAATGGAAGTGGAAAATCAACTCTTATAAAACTTCTTTTAAATGACTTGTACCCAAATCCTAAGTATCCTTATGTGAAAAAGATATTTGGGCAAGAGCTTTGGGAGACTTCTGCACTTAAGAAAAAGCTTGGCATCATTACAAACGATCTTCACTCCTATTTTGAAGCACATGGAAGTTTTTTGAGTGCATATGAAGTCGTACTCAGCGGTTACTTTGCTACCATTGGCGTTTTTACGCATCAAGACTTTTCAGACGAACAACACAAACGCGCCACAGAAGTTCTTGAGTATTTAGAGATTTTGCATATAAAAGAGAAAAAAGTACACCAAATGAGTACTGGACAACTTCGCCGCTGCATTATAGGACGAGCACTTATTCACAATCCTAGTGCATTTGTTCTTGATGAACCAACAGTAGGTTTAGATATCAAAGTACAAGATAGCTTTATAAAACTCATTCGTAAACTCTCAAAAAATGCTTCTATAATCTTAGTAACTCATCATGTTGAAGAGATTTTTGCTGAGGTTACACACATAGCACTTATGCACAACAAAACCATTTTTAAGCAGGGTAAAAAAGAGGAGATACTCACTTCAAAGAATTTATCTGAGATTTTTGAGATAGAAATAGACCTCAGTCTTGAAAATGAAAGATACTATATTAAAAGTGTAGGAAACATTACTCAATAAATAGACACAATTATGCTAATAATATTAATTACATATGCTATTATTTATGTATCAGTCTATTTAGGAGATTTTGAATGTTTTTTTCCAAGAGTAAAGAAGAAGAGAAGAAGAGGTTAGAGCTTGAGGCCAAGATAGCTTCTTTAGAGAGTGAACTCTCCATGTACAAAGAAGCTGCTGCGTTTTCTCAAGAAGAGATACTCATAGCTCTCAACGATGCTGGCGAAATCGTTTTTCAAAATGAAAAAGCTGCTATTGCTATAGATAATCCAGAACTTTTACGTAGAGAAATTGTTAAGGTTGACAAGGTTATTGAGCTTAATGGCTGTAGTGGGAAAGTTGTTTCACGTAAGGTAAATGGCATAACATTTTATAGAATTATAAAAACAGATATGCGCGATACTCGTGATAGTAATGTTTTAAGTCTACACCAAACAGCCATGAGTGTAGCACTCACAGACACACAATCTACATTCTCTGAGATGCTTGAAGAACTCCAGATTATGAAAGAAGAATCAACACATGTCGCAGTAGAATCTAAAGAGGGTTTAACGCTCATTAGAGACTCTTCAAGTGCAATGGATACTCTTAATGAACATATGCAAACTAGCATGGAGAGTATGCGCTCTTTAAATGAAAGAAGCAACGAGATTTCAACTGTTGTTACTCTTATACAAGACATTGCAGACCAAACAAATTTACTTGCATTAAACGCAGCCATAGAAGCGGCACGTGCAGGTGAGCATGGACGTGGGTTTGCTGTTGTTGCTGATGAGGTAAGAAAACTCGCGGAAAAAACGGGAACTGCTACAAAAGAGATTTCACTTGTGGTTAAAGCGATGCAACAAGAGACAAATGAAGCTGAGACAAGTACAAGCACAGTGAATGACCTTGTAATAGACAGCAAAGGAAGAATTGAAGAACTAGATGTGAAAATTCACTCCTTTGAGAAAAACTCTTCTCGTAACAAGTATGCAGTTGAATATATAAGTGATAAAATTTTTACATCATTAGCAAAAATTGACCATGTTATATATAAACACAATGTTTATGCTCTGATTTTTGGCGAAGAAAATAGCTTTAAAGCATCTTCACATAAAGAGTGTAGACTTGGTCAATGGTACAACACGGGAATAGGCAAAGAGAACTTTGGAAACATGCCTTCTTATGCGAAGTTGGATAGACCACATGCAATCGTTCACGAAGAAGCAAACTTACTTGCAGCAGAGTGTGGAGAGGGTAAAGTAGTTTGTTCTAAAGATATCATAGAAAAAAGAGTAATGGCCATAGAAGAAGCGAGCAAGGATGTCTTTATGTATCTTGATGCACTTGTTAAAGAGCGAAGTGATGTTGTTATGCTAGATGCAAAAGCAACTTTATTTAAATAAGGGGAAATTATGAGTAAAAAAAATATTGTAATTATTGATGATGAGAACGAAATTTTAAGTATGTTAGAAAAATTTCTATCGCGTGAGGGTTATAATGTGAAAACTTACAACAATCCTCTTGTGGCAATAAGCTCTCTTCCTTCAGAGACAGATATAGTCTTACTAGACATTATGATGCCTCAAATGAATGGCTTGGATGCTCTTCCTAAGCTCTTAGAAAAGAACAAAAACATAAAAGTACTGATGATGACTGCATACTCAACACTAGATAAAGTCCTCAAAGCACATAGACAAGGTGCAGATGAGTACATAATGAAGCCTTTTGAATCACTCGATGTTTTAGGTAAAAAAATCAAAGAGATGTTAACGAAGTAAGTTATGAGCCTACAAGACCTTTCTCTCTTATTTGTTGAAGATGATAGAGCAGTTCAAGATGCTATGCTTGAATTTTTAGAAGACTTGCCTTTTAAAAATGTTTATACTGCGTTTGATGGTAAAGAGGGTCTTGAAAAGTTTCATCAGTATAAGCCAGACATTGTTTTAACAGACTACAGAATGCCTTTTATGAATGGTCTTGAGATGTCTCGCGAGATAAAAAAAACTAACTCAGACATTCCTATCATACTTATCACCGCTCAATTTGAAAAAGAGATTACTGAAGAAGCAGTTGACATTGGAGTTGATGCTTATCTTTTTAAGCCTATCTCTTTAGAGAGACTTGAAAAGATAGTACTGAAATATATAGATGTTATTTTAAAAAAGTATGCCTTCTCAAATCAGCATAAACTCTTAGAAGAGTATAAAGGTGCTATTGATGTGAGTGCGGCTGTTACTAAAACAGATACAAATGGCTTGATTACTTATGTCAATGACTCTTTTTGCATGATGACTGGATATGCAAGAGATGAGATTATTGGAAAAAGCCACAACTTGGTGAAACACCCCCAAACGCCACAAGGTATTTACTTAGATATGTGGGAGAGTATAGGGAGTAAGAAGGTTTGGAAAGGGAAGTTAAGAAACTGTAAAAAAGATGGGAGTGTGTACTTTGAGTATTTGGTCATAGTCCCTATTGTGGATGACAAAGACAAAATTGTAGAGTTTATTGCTATACATCAAGATATTACAGACCTTTATAATCAAGAGCAGTATCTTAAAAAACGCATTGAAGATGAAGTGAGTAAAAACTTACTTGAGACAAAGTACTCCACTATAGGAAGAATGGCCGCAGGGATAACTCACGAGATAAATACACCCCTCACATACATAAAAGGAAATCTAGAGTTGATGATGAAAGACATCAACAGTTTAAATGATGAGATAAAACAAAAAGGCTACTTGCTTGAAGATGCTCAGGTAGTGATTGATGGTACAAACAGAATTGCAAGCATTGTAGAATCTATGCGTGAGATGGCCTCAAAAAGTAAAGAGGTAGCTGAGCTAAATAATGTTTACGCTTCTCTCATTACTGCACTCACATTAGCTTACAACAAGTCTAAACAAGTTACACGAGTTCAAATTCAAAATCAAGTTTTTGCCATAGGAATGGACAGTGAAAAGTTAAGTTATAAGGCTATGATTCAAAAACAAAGAATTGAGCAAGTGTGGGTTATCATCATAAATAATGCAGTGGATGCTCTGAAGCATATAGACAATTATGATGAGAGACTCCTTGAGATAAGTATAGAAAATGAGGGTGATTTTATTGTTGTGCGGTTTCAAGATAGTGGAGGAGGAATTGATGAGACAATCCTTCATAAAGTTTTTGATCCTTTTGAGAGTACGAAAGAAGAGGGTGGCATGGGTATAGGGCTTAATGTCGCAAAACAAATAGTTGAAGATCATCAAGGAAAGATAGTGGCTTCAAACTATGAACAAGGTGCCCTTTTTGAGGTCTATTTACCAAAATGTTTACAAAAAAGTTAGAATATAGTTTTCTTGCACTTATAGTAGGAGCCGCTGTGTTTTTAGTCTATAACTACTATCTAGACAACTCCTTTAAAAATAGTGACTTGCCAGAGAGTTATAAAGAGAGAATTTTTAACAAAGAAGAAGAAGTCTTGGCAAATATGCAAAAGAACTTTGGTTATGTTTTTAGGGTTCCTCTCATTGTGACAGATGAGTTTAAAGGCAGACTTTACGGACTTACCTCTTACAACAATGGTGAGATAAAAATCTATCTGAACAAAAAAGTGATGCAAGAGAGCATGGACTATATGGTAGATAGCGTTATAGCTCACGAGTATGCACACGCTCTGATGTTTAAACTCGGACACATGGACAAGCACAGTGATGGACACTCAAGAGAGTGGCAAGAGACTTGTAAAAAACTAGGTGGAGATGATTGTCAGCGTTATGTTGACCAAAAAGAGATAATCATGTCTAAAATGCCATTTTAGCGATGGAGATAAGATGAGTTATGACTTTGAAGAAGATGCAGAACCTACATGGTTAGTTAAACAAAGAGAAGATGCTCTTTTAGCTGAAAGATCTTACTCAAAAAACGAAAAGATTGTTTATAAAGAGGGCGATCAAGTTGGCAACTTTTTGTTTGTTCGCTACAACAAGTTTAAAAACCGTGCTACTTTTAAATGCCAGGAGTGTGGGAGAATGTTCACCTACAATGTCTACTCAATCAAAAATAAAAAAAGATGTAAGTGGCAGAAGTTTCACGATAAAAATGTTAAAAAGTTATGACTCAAGTAGGTTTATAACGCAGACTTCTATCATCTCATAAACTTTCTCAAAACCCTCAAAGCCATGAAAAAAGTATGGATCAGGTACATCCTCGTTCTCATAACCATAAAATCCCAACTTAGATATTTTATCTTTTGGTGCACCCATTTTTACAAGGTTTGAAATATTGCTATCATCAAGAGCGACAAGTTTGTCATAGTAAGTAAAATCATCTTTTGTGATTGGTCTAGAGATTTGTGAAGAGATGTCAATGGCGTTTTGTTTTGCAACCTTGATGGAGTTCTCACAAGGGTTTTCACCCTCATGATAGTTTCCAGTTCCGCAGCTGTCAACTTCAAAACTCAAGTTGTTTTTTTGGATGTAGTTTTTTGCGATTCCCTCAGCGAGAGGAGAACGACAGATGTTTCCTAGGCAAACAAAGAGGATTTTTTGCATCTTTTAAAGCAGGTGCCCCATCTGGTCGCGTTTCACACCGAGATAGCCTTCGTTGTGTTCATTTGAATCCATTATTATAGGAATGCGCTCAACAATTTCAATGCCACTTATTGAGTTTATTTTGTTTGGATTATTTGTAAGCAGTTTGATTTTTTCTATGCCAAAGTGGTTCAGTATAAAAGTCACTACTTCATACGTTCGTTCATCTGCGGCAAAACCTAGTTGATGGTTTGCTTCTATGGTGTTTAAACCCTTGTCTTGAAGTGCATAGGCGTTTATCTTGTTGAGAAGCCCGATATTTCGTCCCTCTTGTCTAAGGTAAATTACCATGCCAGCCTCTTTTGAAGCGAGTGAAAGTGCATACTCTAGTTGGTCGCGACAGTCACACTTCAAACTTCCAATGGCATCGCCTGTAAGACACTCTGAGTGAACTCTTACTACTGGCGTTTCATCAAGCTTGGGAGCATAAATAACTAGGTGTTCTTTATCACCTTCTTTGAAAGCTTTAACTTTAAAACTTCCAAAACGCGAGGGAAGATTTGCTACTTCTGATATTTCTATATTCATTAATTTAATCTTTAAGTGGGTAAAATATTTGTTTAAAAATCAATTATAGCAAAAAAAAGGTTTAAGAATGTTTCAAAGATTTCGTCGTACTCGCCTCAACAAGCATCTGCGTTCACTCGTAAGAGAAACAACAGTAAATGTAAGTGACTTCATTTATCCGCTCTTCATTAGAAGTGGCGAAGGTATAAAAACAGAAGTATCCTCAATGCCTGGTGTTTTTCAGATGAGTATTGATGAAGTCATTAAAGAGTGTGGCGTTTTAAAAGAGTTAGGGATTTACTCTATTATTTTATTTGGGATTCCTGATACGAAGGACTCTATTGGAAGTGACTCTTTATGTGAGCATGGGATTATCGCTTCAAGTATTCTTAAAATCAAAGAAGCACATCCTGATATGTTTGTCGTGACTGACTTGTGTTTTTGTGAGTACACAGACCATGGACACTGTGGAATCATAGATGAAAAACACCAAACAGTAAACAATGATGCGACTCTTGAAATCTCTGCACAACAAGCTATCATTCATGCAAATGCTGGTGCTGATATGATAGCACCAAGTGGGATGATGGACGGGATAATCGAGACTTTAAGAACTGCTCTTGATGGAGCAGGATATGAAAATCTTCCTATCATGGCATACTCAACAAAATTTGCTTCAGGATACTATGGACCATTTCGTGATGTGGCAGAGTCAACTCCGAGTTTTGGAGACCGTGGATCCTACCAAATGGATCCTGCAAATCGTCGTGAAGCAATTGCCGAGTCACACTCAGATGAGGCTCAAGGTGCAGACATCTTAATGGTAAAGCCAGCTCTTGCATATCTTGACATAGTCCGTGAGATAAAAGACTCTACAAGCTTGCCAATGGCTGTTTACAATGTAAGTGGCGAGTATGCAATGCTGAAGATGGCTGGGATGAATAACTTAATAGATTATGATAGAGTTGTGATGGAGACTATGGTGGCGTTTAAACGTGCTGGTGCGGACATTATTATCTCGTATCATGCAAAAGAAGTGGCTCAAATGCTAAAAAATAGCTAAATTAAAGAAAACTATAATAGAATAAGTAACAAATAAAAACTAGGAAAAGTTGTGAGACATTTTTTAACACTAAAAGATTTTACTAAAGAAGAGATATTAGAAATTATTGACCTTGGTCTTGAGATAAAAAAAGATTTAAAAGCTGGCGTTTATAAAAAAGAGCTAGAAAACCAGACACTTGCGATGATATTTGAGAAGAGTTCAACACGAACACGTGTAAGTTTTGAGACTGGAATGTTCCAGCTTGGCGGACATGCACTTTTTCTCTCAAATCGTGATATCCATTTGGGACGTGGTGAACCTGTAAAAGATACTGCTCGTGTAATTTCGAGCATGTGTGATATGGTTATGATAAGAACATTTGAGCACTCTATGATAGAAGAGTTTGCATCTTACTCAAAAGTACCCGTTATTAATGGTCTGACAGATACATATCACCCTGTACAACTCTTAGCTGACTATATGACTATGGTTGAGTACGGCATTAATGAAGATGCGATCGTTGCTTATGTAGGCGATGGAAACAATATGACAAACTCATGGCTTATGCTTTGTGCAAAAATGGGTTTTGAACTTCGAATAGCAACACCAAAAGGGTATGAAGTTGACGGTAATGTACTTGAAGATGCACTTACTATGGCAAAAACAAGTGGAGCAGTTATAAAAGTGATGAATGATCCAAAAGAGGCCATAAGAAATGCAACGATTGTTACAACTGATACTTGGGCTTCAATGGGACAAGAAGAGGAAAAAGAAGAAAGAATTAGAGCATTTAAAGGTTTTATGGTAGATAGTCTTATGATGTGTTTAGCAAAGAAAAACGCGAAGTTCCTTCACTGTTTACCTGCATACAGAGGTCAAGAAGTTTCAGATGAGTTAATGGATTTGCACTCAGAGATTGTTTTTAATGAAGCAGAAAATAGACTTCATGCTCAAAAAGGACTTATGGTCTGGCTTAATAAACAAAGAGGATAGCCTATTATGAGATTGCTTCTTATCTTTTTACTAAGTCTAAGTGCTCTTTTTAGTGCACAGGTTGTGGAAGTTGAAGATAGATATCAAGATTCACAAAGCTGTAAAGCTTGTCACTTACGTATAGTAAAAGAGTGGGAAGAGTCATGGCACTCCAAAAGTCATTATGAAAATGATGAGTACTTTCAAAAAAGTATAGATTATGTAAGTAGAAAAACTAGAAAAAGTCTCAACAGTGTAAAAGTTGAATGTGCAACTTGTCATAACCCTAGAATCTCTGTTACAAGCACAGGTGAGGATTATGAAATAGCTGCAGTTATGGGTTTAGATAAAGACTCAGCAGTCAATAAAGCAGTAAATAATGATGCAATTAGCGAAGGTATAAACTGTGTGGTTTGTCACAATATAGACAAAATTCACAATGAGTATGATGAAACAAAACGCGGGATAAATAGAGTAGAATGGACTGAGTCTGGAACTATGACGGGACCTTATAAGGATGCAAAATCTCCTTATCATAAGACGGTTTATCATGAGTTTATGGACAAAAATCCAAATCAACTCTGTTTTGTTTGTCATGCAAACGATAGAAGTAAAAGCGGTCTTGTTTTTACAGATATGCAAAGTGAGTACAAAGATGGTGCTAAGAGTTGTGTAGAGTGTCATATGGGACCGAGAAAGAAAGATTTCGCTTCTACTTACAAGATGGATGGCAAGGCAAAAACTAGAGATGTACGTCATCATGGTTTTGCTGGTGCTCATGTGGGTTCTATGTGGAAAGATGCACTTAGTCTTTCACTCAAGCAAAAGAAAAAAGATCTTATTGTTACTATAAAAAATCCACAACCACATAACATACCTAGTGGTTTTGGTTCTCGTGAATTGATTTTAGATATCGTCTATAAAAAAGGGATGAAAGGTGTTGAAGAACAAAGTATATCTTTGACTAGAAACTACACACGTAAGAAGAACAGAGCAACGATTCCTCATCTTGCAACTGCACAGAGTAAAGATATGAGTATACCAGCAGAGGGAAAAAAAGTTTTAAAATTTCCTAAAATTCAAGGTGCGACATCTGTTGAAGTGAAGCTCTACTACCGCTTAGTAAACGATGAAGTGAGAACTCTTTTAGATCTGCAGGGAAAAAACTGGGCAGAGAAACATTTTATAGACGAAGCAATCATAAAGCTAAAATAGCTTTTTTGCTTCTTAGTATTTAATACCTGTTACTTCTCTGATTTTCTCAATCATAGGAGAAGCTGTAGCAGTTGCTTTAGCAGCTCCTAGAGTTAAAATCTCTCTTACTTCATTTTGGTTTTTCAGATAGTACTCGCGTTTTTCTCTATAAGGTCTAAAGTACTCCCAAATTACATCTGCAAGATGGAGTTTAAAGTGTCCATGACCCTCTCCTCCGCGTTTATATCTCTCTTGAAGTTCAACACACTCATTTTCATTTAAAAATAGTTTTGCCATATTGTAGACATTACAGTTTTCATACTCTTTTGGCTCTTCAAGAGGTACATTTTCGGTGACAATTTTTTTGATAGTTTTGAGTTGAGCCTTCTCTTCTCCGAAAATATTTACAGTGTTTTTATAACTCTTAGACATCTTTTGACCATCTGTTCCTGGCACTGTTGCAACATTTTCTTCTACTTTAAACTCTGGAAGTTTGAAGATGTCGCCATAAGCATTGTTAAATTTTATAGCGATATCACGTGCAATTTCAACATGTTGAATCTGGTCTTTTCCTACAGGAACTATATCTGGAGAGAAAAGTAAAATGTCTGCGGCCATAAGTACTGGATATGAAAAAAGTGAATGGTTCGCAGCAATTCCTTTAGCAGTTTTGTCTTTGTAACTATGAGCACGTTCTAGTAATCCCATAGGAGTAAACGCAGAGAGAACCCAGTAGAGTTCAAGGACTTCTTTCACATCAGATTGAACCCAAAAAGTTGATTTTTCTGGGTCAATTCCAAGCGACAAGAAGTCAGTTGCAGCTTGCATAGTAAGGTTTGCGAGTGCTTCTCCACCGTTACCACTACTCATAGCATGATAGTTTGCTATAAACGCAAATGTGTCAGCCTCTTTTTGTGCATCTACCATCTGCTTAATAGAACCAAAGTAGTTCCCAATATGTAAATCGCCTGATGGTTGAATGCCTGTAAATACTCTCATAGTTGATAATTTCCTAAATATTTTTTTGAAATTTATTATACCAATTCTCAGCTTTATTTCGTTACTATATTATTAAATTAAGGGAGTATATAACTCCTCCATAAAGGATCTATTATGAATGTACAAATTCGTGCAAAAGACGTAACACTTACTGATAACACAAGAGCTCATATTGAGTCAGCTGTAGAAGCATTTGAAAAATTTGGTTTAGAGTTAACGAGTGTAAACTGTAATATAAGAGCTGAGAAAAAAGGTGTAAATGTTGAGTTTGACATTCACATCGCACATGCACAACCAGTAGTAATCAATCAGTCTGATGATGAGTTATCAGCGGCAATTGATCTTGCAGTTGATAGAGCGAGTAAAGCACTCCGTCGTCTTCATACAAAAGTAACAGAACATGGACATACTTCTTTGAAAGATCTTGAGACATTAGATGCATAAGTTGAGATTTTTACTTCCTTTTATTATGACTATAAGTCTGTTCGCTCAAGATGATTACTCTCTTAGAGTTGCGTATGGACATGCATCAGATAACACATTGGGTGATATTGTCTCAGGTGATTTATCTAGTCATAACAAAGACTTGACTGTTCTAGCACTTGATGGTGGTTATTTGCTTAAAGATGGTGCATTTGACTTGCCTTTGGACTTTTATGTTAAAGGAAATATATCTCGTTACGATGAATCTGCTGTAAATCTTAATGATGTGTATGAGATTGCAGTTTACATAAAAGCATACTGGAATTTTGACTTTTTAGACAACCGTGTGCGTTTTGGTTTTGGTGAGGGTCTCTCTTATACAAGTGATATTTTGTATGTTGAAGCAGAAGATGAAGATAGTGATGGTAAAACATCACATCTATTAAATTACTTAGATATTAGTTTAGATTTTGACTTTGGTAGACTTATCAATTATAAGCCTTTACACGATACTTATATTGGTTGGGCACTAAAGCATCGTTCTGGTGTTGGTGGTCTTTTTAACGGTGTAAGAGGTGGTTCAAACTATAACACTATCTACATCGAAAAAGACTTTTAAGGAGTGTAGAGATGTATAACTGGATTCTTTGGTTTCATGTTATCTCTTTTATCTCATGGTTTGCGGTACTGTTTTACCTTCCGCGTTTGTTTGTTTACCATGCAGAAAACATTGAGAACAAGGGTTTTATAGAAGTTGTAAAAATCCAAGAGCTAAAACTCTTTAAGTACATTGGTGTCCCTTCTATGTGGGCAACTGTGATTAGTGGTTTAGTTCTTGCATATATGTTTGGATTTGCTGGTAATGGTTGGATTCATGCAAAGATAACCCTTGTAGCACTTTTGATAATTTACTTCTACTCTATGAACAAATATAGAATAGAATTCTTAGAAGATAGATGTGAGAAAAATGGTAAGTTCTTTAGAATGTATAACGAGATTCCGACTATCTTGATGCTCTTTATAGTCGCGATGGTAGTCTTTAAACCGTTTTAAAAATAGAGATTGCCACATAACTTCGTTCCTCGCAATGATGGCGAGGTGTCACTCTACTCTTTAAAAAAATTGTCACTGCGAGGCTTCAGCCGCGGCAGTCTAGTTTCTACTTCTTTGCAAAATCTACTTACTTTTCCCCGCGTTTTTTTGCTTTAAACAGAACAGGTGTTCCACTAAAGTTAAATGCTTCTCTCATTTTGTTTGTTAGGTATCTTCTATATGTGAAGTGTAGTCCACTTGGTTTGTTCATAACTATAGCTATCTTTGGTGGTCGCGTTTCGTACTGCGTTCCATAGTAGATACGGATAACTTGTCCACTCACACTTGGAAGTGTATGACGACGAAGTGCTTTTTCTATGACCTCATTAATTCTTGATGTTGGAATTCTCTGAGAGTAGTTTTCATTTATCTCTAAAATCATATCATGGAGTTTATCAACCCTTTGGTGTGTTAGTGCAGAGAGTGTAATAATAGGTGCAAATGAAAGAAACTTAAATCTATCACGAACAGTTTTTATGATTTTGTCATGCTCTTCGCGTTTTGAGATATCCCATTTGTTTAGAACTATAATACAAGAGAGTCTATTACTATCTACAAGTCCTGCTATTTTTTCATCAAGGTCTAAAAAGGGCTCACTTGCATCTAAAACTACAAGTGCCATATTGGCGTTTTCAAGCATCTCTTTTGTACGCATTAGAGCGAATTTTTCTATACCTACTATTCTTCCACGGCGACGAAGTCCTGCTGTGTCAACGAAAGTTATCTGCTTATCTTTGTACTCAACCGTCTCATCAATAGGGTCAATTGTTGTTCCTGCAACTGCACTTACAACTGAGCGTTCTTCTCCAAGAAGAGCATTTAAAAGTGAGCTTTTTCCAACATTTGTACGTCCGATGATAGCGATTTTTATATGGTCGATGTCATTTTCATCAAACTCTTTTATGCGGTCATTGTTTCCAAAGATAGAGTCATCTTCGAGTATGCCATCCATCTCATCTTCATCCCAGTATGTAAAGCCATCATCCTCTTCATCATGAGTATTTGCAAAGAACTCTTCATCACTTATCTCATCTGGTTCGTTGACTAAAATCTCATCTTCTGCATCATCTTTAACAATGTCGCTATCAGGTATTTTACTTGCTATCCACTCTAAGAGTTCTACGGTATTTCTATTATGAGCTACTGAGATACCAAAGATAGCATCCGTACCAAACTCATAGTAATCCCAAAGTTTTTCTTTCATCTTATCGTTATCTATTTTGTTTACAACAAGGGCTATATCTTTTCCCATAGCTTGAAGTTCATAAAAGAGTTTTTTATCTTCATCTTCTGGAATACCTTTGCCATCTACCATATAGAGAATGATATCTGCGGCATAAGCAGCTTTGAGTGACATATCTTTAATCTTATCAAAAAGTTCACACCCTTTATCAAGTCCACCAGTATCTAGAAGCATAGCCTCTCTGTCAACAAATGTGACGGTTCGGCGTTTTACATCACGTGTTGTTCCTGCTATCTCAGCGGTAATTGCATCGCGTTTTTTTATTAGACGATTAAAAAGAGAGCTTTTTCCAACATTTGGACGACCGATTATGGCGATTTTTTTCATGAGAGTGACCTTATATTTTAAAGAGAGTTGTTAATTAATATCGCAATTATAGCTAAATATATTTGATTGAAGGGGAGAGAAAAATCCTGACAAGAAAAGTAGAGAAAATTTTCTCGTCAGTTAAAGAGGTTTTTGTAAGACTAGTTTGTAGGAAACTCAGCATCTAAGCTTTTAAGTGCTTGTTCTGACTGAAACTGTTGCCATCTTGCATCGTCGTTGTTAAAGCTTGACTTTACAGCATCTTTAACAGCTCCATTTACACTATCTTCTGGAACAGTCACTAGCATGAAAAGTGCACCTGAAGGAGCATTCCACATATCTACTGCTTTTGAACCTTTTAAGTCAACTTTTGCAACTTGTTTTGTCACAGCAGTTGTAACCATATCTACAGATTCACCAGCACCAATTCCAGTTGCTTTTGTAAAGCCTTCCATTTTGTCTTTTACTTGTGTTTGAATCTGCTGTGCTAAATCTGAACGACCGTTCATAAGTGCAACTCTTTTCATGTGAGCCATACCAGCTGCACTTTTTTCAGATATACCAACACCAGCATAAAAACCTTGAACTTCAGGAATACAAGTCCATCTAGGAGCTAAAACATTTTCTTGCTTACACTCAAATGTTGGGTTATAAGCTTCTGGCTCTGGCTCTTTGTCTGAACACCCCGTAATTATTGCTGCAACTAAACCTAGAAGTGCTATTTTTGAAACTGTTTTAATCATTATATTACCTTTGTAAGTATTTAATTTAGAATAGTATACTACCATAAATCTTTAGCAACTATTATTATAAATCATTAAATTTAACTCTAAGGAATATTTTGAAGCAGTACTACTCATACGATTTTTTTAAAAAAGACACACTAGCACTTTTAAAACAACTAGAGAATTTTAAACCTCAGTCAGTAGTTGGAATAGCACGTGGTGGCTTAACACTCTCTCATGCTCTAGCCGAGGGAATGGATATCCGTGAAGTTCAGACGATTAGAACAGAGCTTTATGATGGAAGCTCTAAACGCGAGGAGTTAACACTCTTTGGCGAGTGTAACTTTGAGGGAAAAAAAAGAGTTCTTGTTGTGGACGATATTTCAGATAGTGGCGATACATTGGTAGCTATAATGAATCATTTAAAGAGTAGTTTCCCAGATATTGAGTTTAAGTCTGCTACACTTTTTTACAAAAAAACCTCAAAGTATGAACCACACTTTTGGATAAATGAAGCAAATAACTGGATAGAGTTTTTTTGGGAAGTAGATTTTAAAGCTTAAAAATATTTTTACTTTCTAGCCTCTTTTATCATCTCGTAAGCCTCGTTTATTTCTTGTGTTTTTACTGTTGCTTCTTGCATGTAAGCTTCACTTTTGCCTTGTGATTTTATGATGTCAGGGTGATACTCTCGTACTAGTTTTCTGTAGGCTTTTTTGATTGTACTCATCTCATCATTTGAACTTACTCCAAGGATTTTGTAAGCATCTTCGATACTTGTCTTTGGCGTTCTGTTTGCCATCATCTTCTCAAACTGATCAAAGATAGCATGGTAAGCACTTGGATCGAACTCTAAAGCTTCGGCAATGGTTTGCAAAACATCCTCTTCGCTTTTTGAAACCTCTCCATCAACAAACGCGAGTTGAATTAAAAAGCCCATAAATTGTTGCTGTTTTTGTTTGTCGCGTTTTATTGCACGGGCGAGTTCATGTGCTATAGCTTGGGTATTGTCTTTTCTCTCTTTTTCTTCATTAAAAATTTGTTTGAGTATATCTTTTGTTTTGCTAGGTTCTGGAAAGACATTTGATATGTCATCAAACATGATGCCTATAAGTTCTGCTTCAAGAGCATCAACTCTGCCATCAGCTTTAGCAACTTTAGCAACGAGTCCAACGAAAAGACCGAGTTCACTATGTTTAAGTGATTCGTAAGAGATAGAGAAGTTTTTAAATGCTTCTTGTGAGTAAGCTGTGTATTTTGAGTAGCTTTTAAAGATGTAGTAAAAAACAGCACCTAAAAGTGCTAAAACAATGAGGTTTCCCATAAATATTCCTTAGAATTTATTTATGGGATTATACAATGATGAAGTTAATGCTTCTAATCACTTAACAATGTATTGAGGGTCTTAATTATCTCGTCGAGTTTTTCACTAATTTGAGTGACTTCTTCTGAGATATCATTGACTTCAGTTGCATTTTTATTTAAAGAATCAGAAGAGTCCGATATAGATTGAATGAGCACATTTGTTGTTGCAGTTGACTCTGAGAGACTTTTTTGTGTTCTCTCTGCAAGCTTACGTACTTCATCGGCAACAACTGCAAATCCGCGTCCATGCTCACCAGCACGAGCTGCTTCTATGGCCGCATTGAGTGCAAGAAGATTTGTTTGTTCGGCAATGTCACCGATAGTAGAGAGAATATCTTTTGTCTCATTCGCATTGGCTACAAGCGTTTGAAGTCCCTCTACCATCTCATTTTCTTTGGCAGAGATTTCATGGATTCTTTCAACAGCCCCACTAATCATCTCTTTGAGCTCAATAATTGTAGTGCTAGTAATATCTTCAATTGTCTCATTAAGTTTTTGAGATGTATTTATAATTTGAAGCTTAGAGTTTTCATCATTTTGTTGCATTGTTTGAAGAGCTTCTCCAAGTGAATTGATGTTGTTTAAAAGCTCTGCCATCTTCGCTTCAACTTTGACATTACTTCTTGCATCAAATGTACCTTCTGAGAAGTGTTGAAGTGTTGTTATCGCGTTTGTTAAATTTTCTTCAGAAGAATCAATCATGTTGTTGATACTGTTTTTTAAAACATGAACATAAGGAGTTTTTGTATCTGCTTCAACCCTAGAAGAGTAGTGTCCCTTAGCAACTTTATCAGCAAGTATAACCATCTCACCTGCAACAAGAGTATCTTTTGTAACTGAATCTTGATACTGTTTTACAATAGAGTTAAGACTCACTTCAAGGGGGTCACTTGCATTTTCGTCAATATTGACTCTGTTTCTTTGAAAGTCTATAAGCTCTTTCATCTCTGTGAGTATACTCAGATCAGAGTTGTTTGTGCTTGAAAAAAATTGCAATATAATTACTACTATAAACGCAAGAACTGCAACAGATATATGTAAAATTGTTGAACTACTTAAAGCTAAGGTTGTTATTAAAATTGCAAAAATTATACTAAAGGCTACTATTTTTTGTACTTGTGTCATGGTATTTCCTATTTCATAGTTTTGTAGAGTTTTTCTATATCTTCTATCTCTTTTACTGAGGGTTTTCTTCTGCATGAGATGTAAGATGTTTTTTGTGTCTTAGAATCATATCTAGGAAAAACAGTCGCATAAACCCAGTAGTAGCCACCACCCTTGATGGCATTTTTTACATATCCGGTCCATATTTTGTTACTTTTCACAGTTGTCCAAAGTTCTTTAAATGCGGCCTTTGGCATATCTGGATGTCGAACAATGTTGTGTGGTTTACCAACTAACTCTTCAAGTGTGTAACCAGCAATCTCACAGAAATCTTCATTCGCAAAAAGAATAATCCCCTTATCATCAGTTTGCGAAACTAAAAAGTCGTCATCTTTTAATATAGACTCATTCATCATAACTCCTCTATTACTTTTACATCACTCATTTAAAATGTAATGTTAGAGGGCAATTTTATGGTAGTTATAAAATTATTGGTACTCTTTATATGTCACTTGATATTATGTAAGAGATTGGTACTTTAGCATCGAAACAACTTATGGGTATAATGCGATTTATGAACTATATAAAAGAATTAAATAGTGGTGTGAAGTATATGCTTCTTGCATCTTTTACTTTTGCTATTATGGGTGCATTTGCTAAGTTGGCTTCAGAGAGTATGCCTTCTCTTGAAGTTGTTTTTTTTAGAAATATAGCAGGCGTTATCCTTGTAGGTTTAGCTGTTATGAAAACGCCCATGGTGCAAAAAGGTGGAAAGCCTTGGTTGCTCTTTTTTCGTGGTTTTATGGGCTTTACAGCTCTGCTCGCGTTTTTTTACAACATTGCACATATCTCTTTAGGTGATGCGATGACTTACTCAAAAACATCTCCTATCTTTACTGCTATTTTTGCATTTATCTTTTTAAAAGAGAAACTCTCTTTATCTGGTTGGGCTGCAGTTTTTATGGGTTTTGTTGGTATCTTATTTATTACACAGCCTAGCGGCATTGGTTTTTCTAAGTACGATTTACTTGGTATATTTTCAGGTGTAGGAGCAGCACTCGCATACACTTCTATAAGAGAGCTAAAGTCTTATTACGATACAAGAGCAATAGTTCTATCGTTTATGTTAGTTGGAACCATTGGGCCAGTTATCCTCTTTTTTGTTTCGGCGTTTATAGAGGTAGATGAGCTTGATTTCTTACTTGGTGAGTTTGTTATGCCAAGTGGAATTGTTTGGTTGTATGTTTTGGCAATGGGACTCTTCGCTACAGTTTCTCAACTGCTAATGACCAAAGCCTATAGTCAAACAAAAGCAGGAATAATTGGTGCAGTCTCCTACACAAATATTCTCTTTTCTATCATGCTTGGCGTTTTTCTTGGAGACTCTTTTCCGTCGATGCTTACGACATTTGGGATTACTCTAATTGTCCTAGCTGGGATTGTTGTCGCACGTGCTAAGTAGATGTTAAATCCCTTATGATATAATCTCTTACTTTTTTTAAGGCAAAAATATATGAAAGCTATGAAACTTTTAGCAGGACCTTGTGTCATCGAGAGTGAAGAAAATATTTTTAAAATAGCAAAGGGACTAGAGAAGTATCATAATGATCCTTCCATAGACTTCTATTTTAAATCGAGTTTTGATAAAGCTAACCGTACATCTTTAGAGTCTTTTCGTGGACTAGGCATGGATGAAGGATTGCGAATACTTCAAAAAGTAAAAGATGATTTTGGCTATAAAATCGTTACAGATGTGCATGAGTCTATTCAGGTTGCTCAAGTAGCCCAAGTGGTAGATATGCTGCAAATCCCTGCATTTTTATGTCGTCAAACAGACTTGCTTGTTGCATGTGCGAAAACTGATAGAGAAGTAAATATTAAAAAAGGGCAGTTTCTCTCAGCAGATGCTATGGTGTACCCACTTTTAAAAGTACTTCAAACGCGAGGATGCAAAGAGCCTACTTATGAAAACGCGGCAAAGCATGGCATTTACCTCTGTGAACGCGGTAACTCTTTTGGCTATGGAAACATGGTAGTAGATATGAGAAACCTCGTCATCATGCGAGAGTTCGCACCGGTGATTTTTGATGCGACTCACTCTGTTCAGATGCCAACAGCACAAGATGGAAAAACAGGTGGAGATAGTTCAATGGTGCCACACTTAGCAAAAGCGGCTGCGGCAATTGGTGTAGATGGTTTCTTTTTTGAAACACACTTCGACCCAAGCTGTGCACTAAGCGATGGACCAAATATGTTAAAACTAGAAGATTTAGAAAAATTAATAAAAACAATAAAACAAATACAGGAGATATAGAAATGAACTTGATTGAAGGTAAATTAAAAGTAGTAAACGGTAAAAAGATTGCGATAGTAAGCACAAGATGGAATCACTTTATAGTTGATAGACTTGTTGAGGGTGCAAAAGATGCATTTGAACGCCATGGTGGTAATGACGAGGATCTAACGCATGTTTTAGTTCCAGGGGCGTTTGAACTTCCGATGATAGTTGACCAGCTTCTTGCATCAGGAAAGTATGATGCCGTGTGTGCTCTTGGAGCTGTTATCCGTGGTGCTACTCCACACTTTGACTATGTTTCTGCAGAAGCTACAAAGGGAATCGCTACTATGAGTTTGAAATATCAAAAACCAGTATCTTTTGGTCTACTAACAACAGATACAATTGAGCAATCAATTGAGCGTGCAGGCACAAAAGCTGGAAATAAAGGTTTTGAAGCAATGACTGTTGTCATTGAAATGCTTGACCTTTACGAGGTACTGTAATGGCGACTAGACATCATGCTCGTATGGCTGTAGTGAGCCTTCTTTACGCATTCGACCTTGGAAATGGAAACACAGCAGAACATGCAGATGAGATTTTAGAAGAGAAGAAGATTCGTAACAAACAAAAAGATTTTGCACTGACTCTTTACGATGGTGTTATGGAACATTTAGAAGCTTGTGATAAGCTAATCATTGAACACTTAAAAGAGTGGGATTTTGAACGCATTGGTGCAATCGAGCGTGCGACGCTGCGTTTAGCTACTTATGAGATAGTTTATGGAGAGCTTGATTCTGCTGTTGTGATTAATGAAGCAGTGGAAATTACAAAGGCATTTGGAAGTGAGCAGTCACCAAAATTTATCAATGGCGTTTTAGATGCAATCGCAAAAGCGAAGTAACTAGAGCTTCAAAAAGAAATAAAATAGATCAAAGGATAGAAATAATGAAAAAAGTTTTATCAATACTTGCTATAAGTATCTCACTTTTTGCAAGCGACATAATCGTTAAAGAGAGTTGTGTGAGTGTAGACGCAACTACAGAAAATCTAAAAGAGATAGTCAAAAGCAAGGGCTTAAGCGTTTTTGCAATCATCAATCATGGCGGTAATGCTAAGATGGTTGATATGGAACTCGGTGACTCAAAAATGCTTGTATTTGGAAATGCAAAACTTGGAACAGCTCTTATGCAACAAGATATGAAGATAGGTCTGGACTTGCCTTTGAGAGTTTTAGTTTACAAGGATACTGATGGTAAAGTGAAAATGGCATACAGAGATGGTACATGGCTTGAAAACAAGCACATCATAAATGCACCAAAAAAAGTCACTAAGCTTAACAATGCTATGGAAAACTTTACAACTAAAGCCGGAAAATGTTCAAAAGATTAAGCAAAGAAGAGGCATTAGATTTAATCAGAAATGCTGACTTAAAAGAACTTGGACGTATGGCTTCGGCTCGTAAAAAAGAGTTACATCCAAAAGGAATCACAACTTTTGTCATCGATAGAAACATCAACTACACTAACATCTGCTGGGTAGATTGTAAGTTTTGTGCGTTTTACAGACACGAAAAAGATGCTGATGCTTATGTACTCACTTTTGATGAGATAGATGCAAAGATAGATGAACTTCTTGAAATTGGTGGAACGCAGATACTCTTTCAAGGTGGCGTTCACCCAAAACTCAAGATAGAGTGGTATGAAGATTTAGTAGAGCATATTCACCAAAAGTATCCTACGATTACTATTCATGGCTTTAGCTCTATTGAGCTGAACTTTATTGCAAAAGTATCTCGCATTACTATCCAAGAAGTACTCTCGCGTTTAAAAGCAAAAGGACTAGCCTCAATTCCTGGAGCTGGTGCTGAGATACTCTCAGACAAAGTTCGTGATATTATCGCACCAAAAAAGATAGATGCTGAAGTATGGGTCGATGTTCACCGTGAAGCTCATAAACTAGACATCATGTCAACAGCTACAATGATGTATGGAACTGTTGAGAGTGATGAAGACATAGTCGATCACTTTGATATGATAAGAAATCTTCAGGATGAGACGGGTGGCTTTCGTGCATTTATCATGTGGAGCTTTCAAGGTAAAAATACTGAACTTTTAAAACTCATACCAGATATGGAGAAACCATCTTCAAACCGTTATCTGCGTTTGTTAGCAGTTGCAAGACTTTATCTTGATAATGTTCCAAGCATCCAAAGTTCTTGGGTAACACAGGGTCCTTACATAGGTCAGATGGCTCTGCGTTTTGGTGCAAATGACTTAGGTTCAACAATGATGGAAGAGAATGTTGTAAGCTCAGCAGGAGCAGCATATCATATGGCAAAAGATGAGATGGTACATCTTATCAGAGACATTGGCGAAACGCCGGCGGTACGAAACACAGCGTACGAAACTTTAGAGATATTTAATTAATGCAATACTTTCTCTCACTACTTTTACTAGGACAAATACTTATGGCAGCAACGATAGACAAGATTACAGTTAATGGAATCAGTGTTCCTTTTATTTACGAAAAAGATACACGATTACCAATCACTACTACACAAATCATCTTTACAAACGCAGGTAGTATCAAAAATACAGAGATACCAGGACTCGCTAGTTTTAGTGCAAAACTCTTAAATGAGGGAACAAAAAAACTAGGTTCAAGTGCTTTTGCAGAGAGTTTAGAGTCTAAGGCTATAAACATTTCAGCACATGCTGGAACTGAAACTTTTGTGATGGAAGTAAGTGGACTTATAGAAGAGTATGATGAGAGTATGGAAAAACTTGAGGAGCTTTTAGAAGATCCAAATTACTCAGATGGGACACTCTCAAAGATAAAAACTATGACACTTGGAAGTCTTTCACGTAAAGAGAATGACTTTGACTATATCGCATCAAATGAACTTAAAAACTTGCTTTTTGAGGGTGGTGTTTTAGGACAACCCTCAGCTGGGACTATCAAAAGTGTTGAGCAAATCCAGCTTAGTGATACAAAAAGTTTTATAAAAGAAAATCTTGTTGTATCAAGAGCGATTGTAGTAGTGGGTGGAGATATAGATGTTAAAGAGGTGAAAAAAAGAGTTGCTCAAGTTCTTAGTATTTTACCTGAAGGTAAAAAAGAGGAAGTTGCACACTTTGATGTACGAAAAAAACCAAAGACTGAAGTTCTAAAACGCGAGACTGAACAAGCATATATCTACTTTGGTGCACCCTATGAGATTCGTGAAAATTCAGAAGAGTTTTACAAGGCTAGAGTCGCAACTTATATCTTGGGAACAGGTGGTTTTGGATCGCGTTTGATGGAAGAGATTCGTGTTAAACGCGGGCTTGCTTATTCGGCTTATGCACGCATACATGTAGCAAAATCTAGTAACTATTTAACAGGGTATCTACAAACAAAGTTAGAGTCGATGGATGAGGCGACAACAACTGTGAAAGATGTTATAGCGAAGTTTGTAAAAGATGGTGTAACAAAAGAAGAGCTTGAGCAGACAAAAAAGTTTTTGCTTGGAAGTGAACCTTTAAGAGTTGAGACAATGAGTCAGCGTTTAAACCGTACTTTTATGGAGTACTATAAAGGTTTTAAGCTTGGTCATTCTGATGCTGAACTTGAAAAAATTAAGAATTTAAAACTTAAAGATTTAAATGCTTACATAAAAGAGCACAAAGAGATTCTAGAACTTACTTTTGCGATTGTTACAAAGTAATCTTTCAATTTGTCATATTTTAAGGGATAAAACTGATTTTTTAGTATAGTTTTTTACTCAGATAAAGGAAGGTCATGAATCTCACTAAAGAGCAAGAAGCAAAGTTTAAAAAACTCGGTATAAACAGTTATGCCGAGCTTGCTCTTATGATTCCTCATTCTTATGAAGACCTGCGTTTACATGATAAACTCCAAACACACTCTATGCAACTTATAGATGCGACAGTTGAGTCCGTCTTTCGAGCTCCAAACTCCATACAAGTAACTTTTTTTGCACATAACTTTGGTCATAGCATAAGCGGAGTACTTTTTCGCCCTAAGCCATATATGATGCATCAGTTTCAAGTTGGCTCTAGGGATTATTACTATGGGATGATTGAGTGTAAAGTCGGCCATTGTAGTATGGCTATGCCTAAAAAGATGACAAATGTAGGTTCTGTTATGCCTAAGTACAAAACGGGGCTTAGAAGTGATGCTATGGCTCGTTTTGTAGCAAAAGAACTAACTCGGGAAAACTTACTAAGTGAAGGTTTAAGAGAAGAGATGATTAATGAGGTCTTAAAGCTTCATTTTCCTACACCTGAGACTTTAGAGTCTAAAGAGATGAGTGAGCAAACACTCAGAGCTCTTAAGTACATAGAACTCTTTTCATACATGAAGATACTCGCTGGAAAACGCAGGTATTTTGAAACCCTGGTATCTCAGAAGTCAGAGTATGAGACTTGGGCAAAAACTCTGCCATTTGAGCTAACACTTGAGCAAAATGCAGCAATAAAAGAGATACAAGAAGACTTCTCTAAAAATGTAGCGGCGAAACGCATGGTTGTGGGAGATGTAGGGAGTGGAAAAACGATGGTTATTTTAGCTTCTGCATTTATGATGCTTCCACACCGCTCTATACTTATGGCTCCAACAACCATCTTAGCAAATCAACTTTTTGAAGAGGCGCAAAAACATCTTCCAAACGCCAAGGTTGTTCTTGTGACTAACAAGAGTAAAAAAGTAGATTTGTCTGAGTATGATTTCATTATAGGTACACATGCACTTTTGTATAGAGAACTTCCTAATGCTGCTCTTGTTATGGTAGATGAGCAACATAGGTTTGGAACGCAGCAGAGAAACATGCTAGAAAAATTAGTAAGCGAGGGAGCTAAGAAACCACATTTTATTCAGTTTTCGGCTACCCCAATTCCTAGAACACTTGCTATGATTGAGTCTGCTCATGTAGATGTTAGTCTCATCACTTCTACCCCATTTACTAAAGATATTGACTCGAGTGTCATACACAAAAGTGATTTTCCTAGATTGCTTGCTCATATAAAAGAGGAAATAGCGAAGAAAAATCAAGTGCTTATAGTTTATCCTCTTGTTGTTGAGAGCGAAACACTAGAGTACCAAAGTATAGATGAAGCTCGTGCTTACTGGGAAAAGAATTTTTCAAATGTTTATGTCACACATGGAAAAGACAAAGAAAAAGAGCAGGTCTTACTTGACTTTAGGGAGCAGGGTGATATTCTTATCTCTACAACTGTTGTAGAAGTAGGTATCTCGCTTCCTAGGCTTACTACTGTTGTTATTGTAGGAGCGGAGAGATTGGGTCTTTCAACACTGCATCAGCTTCGAGGTCGAGTGAGTAGAACGGGACTTAAAGGTTACTGTTATCTCTATACAAACCAAAACAAATCCGAGCGTTTAGATGAGTTTGTAAATACAAAAAGTGGTTTTGATATAGCAAATCTGGATTTGAAGTTTCGTAAAAGTGGAGATTTACTCAAAGGTATAAGTCAGAGCGGAAGTCAATTTTCTTGGGTTGATTTTGCAGAGGATAGAGAGATAGTAAGTTTGGTAAAAGAGGATTTAAAAATTTAGCTCTGCGTTTAAGTAGCAGAGCTATAAGTAAAGTGGCTAGTAAAGTCCAAAAGTTCCGTTGCTGCGTTTAAATAAAACACGAGTTTTATCTTCATGGTCTATAAAAATCTCAAATATTTTGTCACTATCTTTTAAGTCCGTTAAAACATCTTCAACTTCACGAGGTTTGTAAAGTTCCAATCTAACAGGTACGATTTCATCTTCCATATCTACAGTAGCTTCTTTAACATCAACAGTTGCAGATTTTACTTCATTAAGGCCTGTTTTGTGGTGAGAAGTGTCACGGTCGTGAGTACGACGCATCGCTTTTTGAGCACGAGTTGTAGCTAAGTCGATAGCTGCATATAAATCACCATCATTTTGTTTAATAACGATAGAGTTTTTGTGTGCAAGGTTGATAACAAACTCAACATAAGAGTGCTCTTTACCTTTTTTTGTTTGTGCAGAAGCAATTACATTAACAGATATGATATCCATGTTGAATTTATTTAGTGTTTCTATAGAAGTTGTCATATGCTCTTTAATAGCATCAGTAAGGTCTACACCCCTACCAGTAAGAGAAATATTCATTTTATAATCCTTTAATTCGTATGTATATAAATTATATCATTAAAAGGTTTATAGAAAATAATATTTTAGAGTTTTTGAATAGTTCTTCTAAAATATCTTATTGGTTCTGTGGTTATATTTGTGTCTGTAACACTTACTGCTATATCTAAAATAACTGTTCCATTTGAGTCTGGATAGGTAGTTGTTCCATAAAGTGATGAGGGGAGTGTACTTGCATTCGTTGCACAAGTACTTCCTGCAATAGCAATATATTTCATTGTCGCATTTACATCAAATATATTGTTATACTTAAAATTTAACTCTTTTAAACTACACGGTTGTTCCTGAGACATTCTTAAAACAGAATATTCTGCAGCACTATGAGTAAGAATTGCAGCTTGTTCATAAAGATATAAGTCTGAAGTTTTTTTAGAAGTAACATTAGTCATACTAAGTGCAAGTGCAAGAACTGTTGCAACTGTAACGATAACAGTTATAGCCATAATTAGTGCTATACCACTCTTGTAGAGTCTTCTATGTCTTGTGATTAATACACTGTTTTTTCTTTGCATACTGCATACTCCTCACCAGTTAAAAGACTTTTAGCACATACTTGAATCTTAATGAGTGATCCTGCAGCTCTAAATCTAAAAGCACTTATATTTTCTGCAATAAGTGCACTTTTTACACCATTATCATAGTACTCTTCAGCTTGCCATGGTTGATAGTCGTAGTATAACCAGAGATTCCCAACTTTCGTCGTTGTATTGTAATCTCTTAGTTCAATTGCATAGGCAGTCCAAGTAAGTTTATAGTACTCGCTTATATCTCTACCGGCAAAGTTAGTTGAAGGTACTGTATTGCTAGGCCAAATTTCATTTACATTTACGACTGACCTAATTGGACGGATAGTACGATTTTGGTCTGTAACACCAACTTTATCATATCCCCATGAGTTGATTGTATATAGTGAGTCTAAAAGATATATCGCTGCATCGTTTACAGTACTAGCACCATAAGAAAGAGTCGATATAGTTTGATTTGTTCTATTTAAATTCGTTGCAGGAGATATTAGTCTAGCGGCACTACTTGAATTTAAGTCTATAATTCCACTCCAGTTAGGAGTGTATGGCACAGCACCTACACTACTTGCTATGCCTCTAAAGCCATCTATATCTGCTCCTATCCATTCTAAAACAGTAGCATTATCATCACCTAGACCACCTTCAACATAATTCCATGTTCCAGGTGTTCCTCCCGTTACATTTCTAGCAATTGTAGATTTCTTGATACGGTGTTCTAGCCTTTTGGCAATAAATTCAACGGCAGAACTACTTCTAGATTGTAAATCATTGTTTATCTTAGAAAAAATGAAACTTTCATATGCCTGCGCTAAAAACTCAACTCCAAATTTCCCAATCATTCCCATAATTACAATTACAAAAATGAGTTCTATCATACTAAATGCTTTACGATTATGTTTTTTTTGCATTAGTAAATCCTACTTTTTGGTGCTACTTCACCGATGTTTGCACTATAAGCTCTCAAGACAACAAGTTCTTCTGTATCACCTGTTGGTACTATTGTTATTTTTACTTCTTTTAGATTTGGATTGTCCACTTCTTCGCCAAATTGTACACATCCTCCACCTGAACAGTTGGCTACATCTACTATACTATCGTATTGACTTTTATATGTTGCGGCTGAGGGTGAACTTGTTGCAGTGAATATTGATGACGCACTATGTGCTGCTAAGTTAATTGAGTCTTCAAATACAGTCCCGGTGAAAGGGATAGTTGTATTATCATCTAAACATCTTCTGTTAATATGACCAACCCTTTTATTTGGTGTAGTTCCAAGACATCCACCAGTAGCTGTATTTACAACTCTTGAATAACCACCTGATGTATTTACATCATCGAGAGAATGCTCATCCCAGTAGTATGTTGTCGATTCATTCAAGGTTGCTGCTGAAGCGAAAATAGCCTCTTGAATTATGTTTGCTTCTATGCCTTTAGATGTCGTCGATACCATCATTGGCAAAGAGATGACTGATATAGCAATGATGACTATTGCAAAAATTAACTCAATAAGAGTAAAGGCTTTACGCTTTAGTAAATTTCTTTTCTTTACCACATTATTTTCCTATTTGTTACAGGTGCAGAGATAGTTTTTGTTGTACTATCTTCTTCAAATTTTCCACTCCATCCACCTGAACCGACGAATCTAATTATAAATTCGTTTTGTGTCGCATTTGAATCAGTTTCATTGTGTATTAACCAGTTTGATGATTGCATCTGTAGAGTCATGTCATATGGTAAAGGTCCATTATATTGAATTATAGATTCAGTTTTATAGTTAGCAATACTTATAACTCTATTATTTTCATTAAAGTGGCCACTAGGTGATACTTCTGTTATTGTTCCAATTGTACCATCTGTTCCAAGTGCTGCACCACTTTTGTCATGGTTAGTATTCGTGTACCATCTAGTATCATTTGTTTGAATTGTTCCAATTGGAAGTATAGTACTAGTACAAGCACCTCCCAAGCAATAGATTTCATAATAAATTTCTTCTGCAGTTGATGAGTTACTACTAGCATGTGTACCTGTTACACAAGGTTTTGAATTACACTCAATAGTTATTTTTGGTGCATTTGTTCGCCCATAATAGTGTAGCACTCTTTGGTCTATTGTGATATTGCTATCAGCTATTTTATTGTTCGTTAAATCACCATTAAAGAATGTAGCATTATCATCTACAGACAAAAGAGTAAATGTTATATCTTCAGGATTACTTGTTGCCTTTACATCTCTACTATAGTTGAGATTAGTCTGAAGTTTTATAGTACCATTTTGATCTTTTTGAAAATATGAGCTTGTTGTAGAAAAAGTTGCATTTGCATCTAATAATCCAGCTGCTATAGATTTGTTTTGGTCATGTGAAGAGATAACTGCATTGGCAATGTCTATATTATGTACAGCATAGTTGTATCTTAAAGCTGAATTTGATGTAGGCGTTTTACCAATTTCTACATTAAGAGGTTTTGAATAACATCCTGTTACATAGTTACTAAGTGGATTACTATCATAACCTTGTGCTGTAACAGTAGTATTTAGATGAACTGACATATCTTCACCATCTTCGATATTGGCCATATAAACAAAAGGTTTAAATATTACTGATGGAGAGCTATTGCTCGGTCTCAAGGTGACTGTATTTGTAAGACCAAATTTATAAGGATGAAATGTTAAATCATGATCTCTATATATATTACCCACAGCATCACTACCATGATTACTTCTTATAAGACATCCATTGAAAGCACTCGATGTTGCATCTGAATTTAAAACACAATCAGAACTACTTATGTCAAAACCATTACTAATTGTATGGTGTGACATATCTCGCCAATCCACAGCTGTCCATGTTGTATCTATAAGGTTGAGTCTATACTCTCCTACATTATCGTGTAGACGTTCTTCATTTTCAACTTTTCCATTATTAAAATAAAAAGCGATATCACGATTATCTATGTCATTACAGCCACTTAAAGCACTCTGTGGATCCCAAAATAGTGTTGCATTGTAATCACTACCTCCATTAAAACTACGAGTATAACCTGGCACTAGTGCAATACCATCGTTTCCTGATGCATTGATATCAAAACGATAATTATAACCAGCAGCTAAATGCATTCTGTCCGATGGAACGAGAACTCCTGGTGCGTAACCAGTAGCCTTTGAAGTGTTCACTTTTGTTATGTTTTTTTGGTTATTTGGGTTTATATCTATGTCATATGCAGGTAAGCTAGGATCTATATCGTATATATTAAGAGCAAATGATTCAGGACGAACTGCAAAGTTATCTCGAGCACATAATGACTGTGCATAATTTATTTTTATACATTCAAAACATGTTGTTGAAGAAGTATTTGAACAACTTGATGCACAAGCTGTATGAACACTACTGTCATAAAGGCCAGAAATAGAGGAGAGTATTCGTTGTGATGTATCTGTTGAAGCAGTCCAGTTTTGAATTAAAGTTTGATTTGCATCAGCAAAGTACCAGACTCTGAAAGTTGCATTTTTTGTGGCGAAGTTGTAGTATTCTGGAGTTTGAAGCGGAATATTTACTTGAGCCTTTGAAGGAGTGATATCTAAAGGAATAAAGATTAAATCTGAAACACTTGCATCGGGGTTTCCACAAGAAGCATTTATATCACCATATGCATCAATATCTATCATCTCAACAAGAACTGTAGTTTTAATATCTGAGTTAGGTGCATCATTAGTACCTGTCGCAGGATCAGAATCAAAAATAACATCTGTACTAAAAGGTTTACGAGAAACTTGAGTATATAAGTTGTTATTTGTTTGTCCGCTACTAACAACATTAAACTGTCCCCATTCTGGTTCATATGCAGATGCGGGAGGACAAATTGGGACATTGAGTCCACCAAGTACATAATCAGGGTACTCTATTTTTGAGCCATTTGCAGTTACATAGTACTTAATAGATAAACCGAGTGATGTGTTGATATCTACAATTCCATTTATACCTTGAGGTTCTAGTGAAAACTTTGTGTATACATAGTTGAACTCACCAAGGCTACCATTACCTTTACGTATATTGTGGCCATCTGTACATCCATTATTTGTAACAGAGTTATCACCATTCTTATCATAATCACAGAGTGTTCCATTGTAGCTTGGTGTTCCTCTGTCAATTAAAGATGAACCGTTTATATTTGATGTGTACATCACACCTGTTTGGTTAAACAAGGTCGTATTTAAGTCTGTTCTAATAGCGATGCCTTCGGCTGCAAGGTCAGACTCTTCATTTCGTAAATAAATTCCTACCTCTATGTCTGAAGATGAGATTTGCTGATCTATCTGTGCTTCAGGATATACAGCCCTATCTATAGAAAAATACCTTCCATCTTGTTTGATAGAGTAGTCATAACACATTTGTGGGAGATAAAGTTGTGTTGAAAATACAAACAGTGATGGATAATAAACATCTTGATTTGAGGTAAAATTAAAATTTGCCCCAGTTTCGTTAGGATTGATTATTTTAGAACCTCCACTAGTTGTTCCTACATTATATTTATGTATGTCTGTTCCATTGTTATTGATAAGTTTGGGAGTTCTTGTAGCATTTACATCAATTCTTGAGTCCATTGTACCTAGGTTTGATAATGTTGTACTAAAAGTGGCACCAGCCATCTGAACTTGATCACTCGTTCCCGAGAGATATTTATCTCCCTCTGCGGCCATTACATAGACTGTAGAATCAACGGGATTTGAAGTAGGGGTTAAAAACCCAGAAACAGATGCACTTGCTGGTTTATTTTTTTGAACACCTTTGTAGCCATCAAAAATTGTAACATTTTTGGCAGTAGTTTCATTAGGATCAGAATATACAACAACTAGTGCCCATGAACCAGATGTACCAAGTCCATCACCTGTTTTTCCAGTTACGGTATAAAAAGTTGATGTATCGATGTAATATGTTCCAGAACCATCTACTATACTCGATGCATCTGCACTTGCTGAGTAAAGATAGATATTGTTTGAGTACTTTAATGCATCTTTTACATTTGCTGTAAGTGTTGTATATGTACCATTGTCTTTTTTTATGTCTATTTGTCCAGCATCTGTTTGAGTTGTGGAATTCCAATTTCCATCAATACGTCCAAGCCAGTATAGACGTGCATAAGTAACTTCTGCATCAGTTGGTAAAACTAGTACAGATGAAGACTCAGGTGCTTTTTGTAGGTTAACTGCATTATTAGATACACCATTTCCTGATTCTGTACATGCCGTACCAGCTGCATTTAATTGACATAAAACAGTGTTACCAAGAACTTTCACATCTCCAAAAAGATTTGATTGATGGCGTTCTATAAAATCACGCCCAGTACTTGTAATAAATCCAGGTTGAAATGAAAAAGCTATAGAATAGTTAGCTGTATTACTAGATCTTCTTTGAAGGGCAATTACAATTTCTTGTCCCGCTGTGACAAATGCAACAAGTGTTTTATCATCGCTATCGGTTTCATCTTTTAAAAGAATTGTACTACACCCTTCTTGGATGAATAGAGAATTTTTGTTTTTATTAAGATTTGACTTAACTTCAAGTGTTCCATCTACAGAAGGAGTAAAGGTGTAATAATAAGTTGTGTTTGCAGTAATATTGCCACTATCATTTCCCGTTTTACTATCTGTAGCTCCATCAAGGTTTGTAATTAATTCTCCCGGACATGTAGTGCTAGCTGCATAAGCACCCATAGAGGAAAGAAATATAATCATAAGGATAACAGTAATTTTTTGTGTCAAGGTTTTCATAATAGACCCCTATAGTAGAAAATACGGCATACAAAAACTGGGCTCAGTAGCAAAGTAAGAATATACTATTTATAATTTTACATTATCTACCGAGATAGCTTAATAACTACTGAAAGTAAATGAATTTTAAACAATGTGTTATGTTTTTAGTAAATTAATTTTTATGAAATTTTATGAGAAGATATGGTGCGATCGGGGAGATTTGAACTCCCACACCCTAGGGCACAACGACCTCAACGTTGCGTGTCTACCGTTCCACCACGATCGCATACATGTGGTTAAAAAAACGCTAACTCAAAAAAGAGTTGGCGTTTGAGGTATATTTAGTTAAATCTTAAAGATTAACCTAAATATGGGTTAGCATAAAGAGCGATTAACGCGATAACTAGTGCGTAAATTACTTGTGCTTCGATCATTGCAAGAGCGATGAACATTGTAGTCATTAGTTTAGCACCAAGACCTGGGTTACGTGCAGTACCAGCGATAGTTGCAGCAGCAGTATGACCCATACCTATAGCTCCACCAAGTGCAGCAAGACCAAGACCAAGACCAGCAGCGATCATTGAGTATGCTTTGAGAGTTTCGTTTACTACTGCTTCTTCAGCACCAAATGCAGCAGCAGTTAATGCTACTAATACGAAAAGAATTTTTTTCATAATGTTTTCCTTAAAATTATTACAATATCGTTCGGATAGCGTAACCTCATTTTACAATGAAGCAACCCACACATAAATGCTAGGATTTCCCTACTAAAAATTGATAGCGAAGTATACGTAAACTTAGCTAAATATTCTCTTATGCTCTTCCTAAAGAGATTTTGTTTCCTTTGAATTCAAGTATTTCTACTGTAACTTTGTCTCCCTCTTTAAATACATCGCTCACTTTTTCTACTCTCTCATCAGAGATTTTTGAGATATGTAGAAGACCATCAGTTCCATCTGGAAGTTCTATAAAAGCACCAAAGTCAACTATGCGTTTAACGGTACCTTCATGTTTATCACCAACTTCGTACTTGATTTTTGCTACTTTAGGAGTGTTTACAATTTTTTCTATATGTCCACGAGCTCCCTCGACACCAGTTTTGTTTTTACCAGTGATTTTTACTTTTCCATCTTTTTTATCGATGTCAATTGCAACTTCAAATTTTTCTATCATTTCACGAATAGTCTTACCAGCCTGACCAATAACTTCACCAATGAAACTAGGGTCTATATGAAAGAAGTCTACACTTGGTAGCACACCATCATTAAACTCTATCTCTTTCTCAGCTTCTAACATGATATCGATGATATGTGAGCGTCCCGCTTTAGCTTGGTGAAGTGCTTCTTTTAAAATGTTTAAAGAGATTCCGCCAAGTTTGATGTCCATCTGCATAGCTGTGATACCATCTTTAGAACCAGTTACTTTAAAGTCCATATCTCCATCGTGATCTTCAAGTCCCATGATGTCTGAGAGAATCGCATACTTGTCACCTTCGCTCACCATACCCATGGCAATACCAGCGATAGTGTCACTTGTCTCTATGTCTGCAGCTTTTAATGCCATATATCCACCACATACTGTTGCCATAGATGATGAACCATTTGATTCGAGTATCTCAGATACTAAACGCACAGTTTGACCGTCTAGATTTACTGTTGGTTCAAGTGCACGTTTTGCTAGGTTTCCATGTCCAAGTTCACGGCGTTTTGTTCCCATAACCGGAGATGCTTCACCTACTGAGAAACCTGGAAAGTTGTAGTGAACCATAAAGTTTTCATTTTGCGTTTCATTGTCTGTAAGTGATTCAAACATCTGTGCATCTTTAGGTCCACCCATAGTTAGAACAACAAGAGCCTGCGTTTGACCACGAGTAAAGAGACATGAAGAGTGTGCGTTTGGAAGCACATTTGTATCTATACTAATAGGTCTAACTTCTGTGAGGGCACGTCCATCTGCACGAACATTTTCATTTAAAATCTGAGAACGTACCTGATCTTTTTTTACTTTTTCTATAGCATCTTTGAGTTCTACTTCAGACTCTACATTTGCCCACTCTTCTTTACTTATGAGTATGCTTTTTCTAAGTTGTCTTAGTGCAGTCGAGCGTTCTGATTTTGCCATTTGACTCATGGCGTTTGCTATATCTGAGAGATGATTTTCTCTTACATAGTTTAACATCTCTATGTTAAGTGTATGCGCTTTAAGGTCAAGTGCTACTACCTCTTTTTTTAGAGGTGTAAACGCAGCTTCATACTTTGCATTTGCATTAAAAAGCTCTGCTTGCGTTTTTTCAAAAACTTCTATAAGTGCATCTTCACTCATAGCGTTTGATACATGAGAGCTCATAACCATACCAGCCATAGTTGGGTCAAGCATTGGGTCTACTACCATATCACTCATTTCTACTTTGTCACTACCAAAAGAACGCATCTCTATCATAAGAAGGTCATCTTTTGTACCTGAAAGATAGAGATCAAGTGTAGAACTTGCAAGCTGTGAAAGTGTTGGATTGAGTACTAACTCACCATCGATTTTTGCAGCACGAACAGCAGAGACTGAAGTATTTATATCTATGTCAGATGTAAAAAGAGCTGCTGATGCCGCGTTTAGTGCCAGTACTTGTAAGTCAGACTCTGAATCTGCAGAGAATGTCATAATAGTTATCTGTGTTGGATGACCAAAACCTTTTGGAAAAAGAGGACGAAGTGAACGGTCAACTATGCGTGATGTTAATGTTTCAAAATCACTTGGTTTTGTTTCGCGTTTGAAAAAACCACCAGGAATTTTACCAGCTGCATATGTTTTTTCAATGTACTGAACAGTGAGTGGAAGAAAGTCATCTTTAACTATTTCTGTCTCATCTATAACTACAGTTGCTAAGATTACAGTTTTACCTGACTTTATCCATGCACTACCATTTGCTTGTTTCGCAACATCTCCAAAAGAGTAAGACTCTTCTCTATTTTCTAACTCTAAACTTACATCGTATTTCATTTATTTTCCTCTAGTAGTTGTTCTATACTTTCATCATCTATTTTTTCTAAGTCTTTATAATAAAGCTCTGTTTCAACAAAGTCATCTATGTTATAAAGAAAAAATATCTCATCAACAAAGGGCTCTAATAGCTCTACAACATCAGTTGGTAGAACTGGGACAGCAATGTAAACTGCCTTTGGTTTTTGAGCAAGAACAGTTTTAAGTGCAGTCATAAAACGACTCCCTGTTTCACTTCCATCATCTACAAGCAGAACAACTTGTTTGTTCATAGATGGAAAAGGTCTTCCTTTTCTGTATTGATAAATGTAACTAAGTATATCTTCTTCATGCTTTCTATGAGCTTCCCCATAAATATAATCATACTTTATTTCAAAAGAGCTAACAAGATTTTCATTAATTACTATTTCTTGTGTTTCACTGACTCGTGCAACTTCACACTCTGGATTGTTTGGAGCCATGATAGGAGCCATGAAAAGTGCTTCAAGGGGAGTGGAAAATTTTGCAGATATAAATGAACCAAGGGCTAAACCACCTTTGGAAACTGCAACTGTTATCCACTCCTCATCTCTAAGCTTTTGCATAGGAATAACATCCATAAGCTGTTTAGCAGCATCGGCTCTGTTAGCAAGAATATCTTTGTATCTTTTCATAAAAAATTCTCCTTTTTACTCTTCTGGTAATTTGTAAGTCAAAAAAGATGAGTTACCATTAGCTTGCATAAGCGGTTTAAGTATGATTGTTATATAAATATATCTATCATCAACGGATGATTCACCAGTAGTTGTCAAAATTGGTCGTCTGTTTTCGCTGTATCTAATTCCAAAATCCCAACATCTTTTTTTATACATAAAACCAACAGAAAGATTTTTTAATTCATTGGCTTCAAGGTCATAGTTATAAGTAGCAGAGTATGAATAGTGATTGTTGTAAGTATATGTAGCATTAGATGTTAGATAGCTAGTGTAACGCTCTGTATCTGTGGCAGTTGTATCAAAAGAGTCCTTATATAAGTGTGAGAAAGAGAGGGATACAGGACCACTACTTATTCGTAAAGAGTTGAAAATTTTTGAGAATTTCTCTTCATCATAGTTATAAAACATATTGTTATAGATGGAGAGATAACTTGTGATTTTGTAGTCTAATTCATTTTCTAGTTCACCTAGTTGATTACCATCGTCAGTGTAAGAAATTGTTTGAGCGAGTCTATGATAAACAATTTCTTCAGACTTTTCATCATAAAAGTACTGTCTAAAGTCAATTGCTAAGGCATCTGTTATGTCTGAGATTTGATAAAAATCATACTCATCTTGTACGGTTTCACTTTGTTCAAGATACTCTTCGTAAAAGCCACTATTTGAATTACTTCCTGATTTATTATAAGTCAAACCAAGGCCAATGACATGACTAAATGTATCATATCCCCTTGTTAATTGTGTTGTTGCTGAGATTGTATGATAGTTCCTTGCATAGTAACCATCCTCATAATTAACACCATCAACTTGAACCTCTTCAACTCCCCTAAATTGACTATGTTGCATGTATAGGTTTGCTTTGTAAGAGAGATTTAAGTACTCATCAAAGAGAGCAGTTTGAAGTGTTACAGGTAAGTTTATGTCTGTTTGAACTACACTGGTGTTTATATTTCTTTGAATGTTATTTACTTGAACATCCAAGGAATACATAAGATGATCTTGTAGAAGTGTATCTAAGTATCTATGGTATTGAAGTGTTGGTAATTTTTGTAGTGTGTCATCATTGGTTGATAGTGTTAAGTCTTGATAGTATTTAAAATATGTACCAATATAGTTATCTTCTGTATTATAAAATAAGTTAAGTCTTGAAAGAACTTGTGTTGCTGTGTTTTGGTTTTCTGTATCATTAGTACCTAGATTGATATAATCAACATCATTCATTTGGTTGATATCTGCATAAATTCCAGACTGTCCACTAAAGTTTGTTCCTAGCCATTGATTTACAAAATCATCATTGTCATATTTTATGTTGAAACCATAATGTGAATCATTTTGTAAATCATTTTCTAAAAAATAATCAGTATGTTCTTTAAAGTAACCTGCACTAATCTCACCATGAGAGTGTTCTCCATCAACAAAACGAAATGTTTGATAGAGACCTTCACCACGGTTTGTTCTTATCTGAGGTCTAAGCTCTAAATCCCACCAATTTTGCTCTGCTATATATATTGGTTGTTCGTAGTAGAAACCTTCTTTTGTAGAGAATCCAAATTCTGGCATAAGTAAACCCGTTCTTCTTGTCGTGTCGAGTGAATATCCAAACCAAGGTGTATATATAACAGGTATATCACCTATATATAGACGGGCATTATAAATGTTCATCCATTTTGATTCGGTATTGTAATCAGAGGAAGAAAAATCGAGTGTCCAAATAGGATCCATTGGGTCACAACCACTGAGTGTGCCTGATGTTATATCAATATCTTGTGCTAATGTTTTTCCTTCATTAGCACTAAGCCAGAGATCGGAGTCTTTGTCTAGCATATAAAAGGGTTGGAAAAGTCTCTCTTTTTTTGCAATGTTTAGTTTGGCATAGTTACCGAGAATTTTGTAATTATCGCCTTTGTTTACACGAATATTATCAAAGAGCTCTAAGTCTCCACTCTCTCTATCGTATCTAGCACTTTTTGCAGTAAGTACATAACCTTGATAGATTACTGTTATGCCATTGTTTGCTCTTACAACATTTTCTTCTGACTCCATTTCTGAAGCATATATTTTCACTTTTTCACTAGCAAAAACTGGTAATACAATAAGAAAAGTAAGAAGGATGAGTTTAAGCATTTACAACCAAAGTTTTTGCTGTTTTGTCATGCCAAGCTTGACGAGATGGGTCAAACATTGCCCATAAAAAACCAAGATAGAAAAGCATTTCACTGATGATTCTAAAAATAGCACGATTTAAAGAAACAAGTACATTTGGGTTGTGGAGTGTTGCAATTTCGATAACTCGGATTTTCATAATAAGTTTACCGATAGTTGCCCCATACTGCATTAAAAAAAATGCTTGATATACTATTTTCATCATGATGTATTCGATGACAAAACTATTGGTTACCGCGATTAGTTGCTCAACTGTTTGTGCATTAGCAAAAGAGTCCCAGAGTGCAATAATTAAAATAAAAGAGAGTAACATCTCATCTATAAAAAACGCCATAGATCTCTTAGCAATTGTAGCAAGTGTTAAGTCTTCACGATGGAGTAAATTTTCTGTCTCTTCGTTCAATATTTAGTCCTGAAGTGCTTGGTAGGCAATATCTGTTCTGATTTTTTTACCAGCGAAATGAACTTGACCACATCTCATGTATGCTCTGTCCCTTGCTTGTTTGATGCTATCACCAAGACCTACACAGACTAAAACACGGCCACCGTCTGCATATAAAACACCATTCTCTTCACTTACTCCTGCAAACGATATATGCGTATTGTTTTGTATCTCTTCATGGTGAACTTCATCGACTATTATTTCAGCTGGAGTAGAACTAGAGTATGGATAGTTTTCACTTGCCATTACTACACCAACTGCATATTGTTTAGAGAACTCAACTTTAATTTCTCCAAGTCTTTTTGTAGCAGCTTTTAAGAACATATCACTGACACTTGAAGTCATAAGTGGCATAAGAATTTCACACTCTGGATCTCCAAAACGAACATTAAATTCTAGTGTTATTGGTTCACCATTTACTACCATGATACCAATAAAAAGAACACCCTCAAAAGGTGCATTTTCTAGTTTCATTCCATCTAAAGTAGGACGAATGATTCTATCTTTTACTTTTTGGTAAAGCTCTTCATCTACAAGTGGTGTTGGAGCGTAAGCACCCATTCCACCTGTATTTGGTCCTTCGTCATTGTCTAGTAGGCGTTTATGATCTTGTGCAGCTGGGAGTAAAATGTAGTCGTCGCCATCACATACTGCAAACATTGAGAGCTCATACCCATCTAAAAACTCTTCAACGATTACTTTTAAGCCTGCATCTCCAAAAGATTTTCCACTTAACATCTCTGAGATTGCAACTTTAGCTTCATCATGTGTTTGGGCGATAATCACACCTTTACCACCACATAGACCATCTGCTTTAACAACGATTGGAGTAGCGAGTGTATCTGCAAATTTAAATGCATCTTCTATAGAAGCTGTTTCTATATAACGAGCAGTTGGTATATTGTACTTTGCAAGAAAGTTTTTCATATAAACTTTTGAACCTTCAAGCTGTGCAGCCTCTTTTGAAGGACCAAAAATAGTAAGTCCAGCAGCTTTAAAGATATCTACTACTCCATCAACTAAAGGAGCTTCAGGACCAACAATAGTAAGTTCTATAGCATTCTCTTTAGCAAAAGTTGCAAGTTCATTGTAGTCTTTAATGTTTAGGTTTTTACCTAAAGCATTTGTAGCACCATTACCTGGTTGAAAATAGAGTTCGTGATCCTCTTGCTCATTTTTTATAGCTCTTGCAATTGAGTACTCACGCCCACCGCTTCCTAAAATTAAAATCTTCATATAGTGCTCCAAATGTAGTAAAAAATATAGACATTAAATATTTAAAGTGATTATACAAAATTCTTACTTGATTTAATTTTAGGAAGGGGTATTTAGTCCGAATAGTCGTCACACAATTGGCTCGGTTCTAAAAGCCTAATTTGGGTGAAGTGAGAGTAGTATAACGGCGACATTATCTCGACAAAATTAATATGTCTCAAACGATAGCATCGACACACAAGAACTCTACTAGTTCACGAATTGTATATGTAGAACCCTCATATTGGTGTTGACACGAGCTATTCAGACTAATAAGATTATTATACAACAAAATTTTAAATATTGTCTTTTTGAGGAGCTCTAATCAGCTGAGTAAATCTACACATGATTGTATGCTAGTTTCATTAGAGATGGTGTATTTTAGACCGTTTGGTAGTTTTTTGGCTGTAGTTGAACCAATGACTATTACTCTATTTTGTTCTGATATTGTGTGACTTTTTAAATAGCATAGTACACTTGATGGAGATGTGAAAATTAGTACAGCATTTTTAGGAATAATTGCATTAGTAATATCTTTGGAACACTCACTTTGATATACAATTGCTTCGTCTATTGTATAACCATCATCTCTACACTCTTTTGTGAAATTTGACGCAACAACACTAGCTCTTAAATAAAGCCACTTTGTAGTTTTTGGATAGTGTATTATTTTTGTAGCAATATTAGAGCCGTAACCTTCTGCACACTCTAGTATTTTGCCGCCTAAAGATTCGTATGCTTGTGCAGTTTTTTTTGAAACAGCAAGAGCTTCTTTTCTTAGGTATTGCGAGTTTTTATACTGCTTAAGGGATTCTACTGCCTGCTTGGAAGTAAGAATGAGATAGTCATATTTTGAAAAATCAATTTTTGGTTTAAAAAAACTTACATCAAGTGATTTTATATTAATTGTATCTGGGTGTGTTGAGAGAGAAAAAAGATATACTGGAGTTGACATTAAGAATAAGCCGAAGGCTTACTCCCACTCAATTGTTGCAGGTGGTTTACTTGAAATATCGTAAACAACACGGTTGATACCATCAACTTCATTGATGATACGACGAGAAATTCTCTCTAGTAGGTCATGTGGTAGGTGAGCAAATGTAGCAGTCATTCCATCAACCGCTTCTACAACTCTTACACATACAGTGTTGTCGTAGGTACGATTGTCACCCATAACACCAACTGATTTTACATTTAAAAGAACAGCAAACGCCTGCCATGTTTTTGCATAGTATCCACTTGCTTTTAACTCATCTAAAAGAATAACATCTGCTTCACGAAGGAGTGTTAAGTCAGGAACATTTACGTCTCCCATAATACGGATGGCAAGACCTGGGCCAGGGAATGGATGACGGTTAATCATACTTTCTGGTAGACCAAGTTCTAAACCGATTTTACGTACTTCATCTTTAAAAAGTTCACGAAGTGGCTCTATAAGCTCAAAATCCATCCAATCAGGAAGTCCACCAACATTGTGGTGAGATTTTATAACCTCAGATGGTCCATTTACAGAAATTGATTCAATAACATCTGGATAGAGTGTTCCTTGTGCAAGAAATTTAATACCATCATGTTTTTTTGCTTCTTTTTCAAACTCTTCGATAAATGTATGTCCAATAATCTTACGTTTTTGTTCAGGATCACTTATGCCTGCGAGTTTACCTAAGAAGTTGTCTACTGCGTCAACTGTAACAAGAGGCGCTTTTAGATTTACTTTAAACACTTCTTCTACTTGTTCGCGTTCACCTTTTCGGAGGAGTCCATTGTCAACAAATACAGGAATAAGTTGATCACCTATTGCCTCATAAAGCATAGCAGCAACAACAGAACTATCAACACCACCACTAAGTCCACAGAGTACTTTAGAGTCACCTACTTTTTCACGAATCAATTTGATTTGTTCTTTTAAGAAGTGTTCCATTTTCCATTTTTCAGTAACACCACAGATATTTTTTGCGAAGTTACGAAGCATTAAGTAACCCTCTTCAGAGTGCTGTACTTCAGGGTGATATTGCATTGCATATACACGTTTCTCTTCATTTGCGATAGCTGCATAAGGAGAGTTGGCTGATGTTGCGATTGGTGAGAATCCTTCTGGAAGTACATCAACTTTATCAGAGTGACTCATCCATACAATGCGTCCATCATCACAGTCTGCTAAAAGTGGAGAGTTAGTTTCGATTTTTAGTTCAGCTTTTCCATATTCATGGTGTGATGAACGGATTACACTTCCACCAAAATCAACTGCAATTCTTTGCATACCATAACAGATTCCAAGAATTGGAAGTCCCATTGTGTAAATAGCCTGGTCAACTTCATAAGCATCCTTGCTATATACTGAAGATGGACCTCCACTTAGGATAACTCCCTTAGGATTTTTCGCTTTGATATCTTCTACACTTGTGTGGTAAGGTAAAATTTCACAGTAAATTTTATCTTCACGGAGACGACGAGCTATAAGTTGAGTGTATTGAGAACCGAAATCTAGAACAATAATGCTAACATTTGTCATATTGATGCCTTTAAAAGAATGAAGTAAGTAATTAATTGTTGAAAGGATACCAAAAACAAGATTAATTTTTGATTTACGAGAGGTGTCTCGCGTTCACTAATGTAAACGCGGGAAGATTATATTTTAGTAGAGACCTAAAACTTCAAATTGAAGATACCAAATAGCAATTGATGCGATATATCCAACAAGAATAGTCCATGAGTGTTTCATGTGTGCACCAAAAGTATAAATACCATGGAGTCTACCCATTACACCAACACCTGCAGCAGAACCAAAAGAGATTAAACTACCACCAATACCTGCAGTTAATGTTACAAGTAGCCACTGATCAAGCCCCATAGTAGGTGATGATTTTAAGATAGCACTCATAACAGGAACATTATCAACAATAGCAGAGAGAAAACCTACACCAATGTTTGATACAGTTGGTCCAAAAGACTCATAAAGATTGTGGATGTAATGTAAGAAACCTAAAAAGTGTAGGGCACCAACAGCAGAGAGAATACCAAAGAAGAAAAGAAGTGTGTCATTTTCAACCTTTTGCATATTTACATAGATGTTGAAACTATTTTTTCCAGCTTTTGTAAGTTGAACAGAGTAGAGTTTAAGTATAGCCATACCAAACATCATACCCCACATTGCTGGGAAGTGGAAAAATTGGTGACCTAAAACTGCCATAGCGATTGTTGCTACCCCAAGGTATGCAACTACAAAACCACCATCAGAGACAACAGGTTTTTCTTCTGTTGAAGCATCAAAAGGTGGTTTTCCTGCTGGAATTGACATTCCAAGTAAGAAAGCAGTAATGAGCCATCCAATGATAGAAGCAGGGAAGAGTGCTAAGAAGTCAACAAACTCTCCTTTTCCAGCTGTCCAAGCCATAAGTGTTGTAATGTCTCCAAATGGTGACCATGCACCACCTGCATTTGCAGCAACAACAATATTTATAGCACCAGGAACTAAAAACGCGAGGTTTTTCTTGTCAATTGTAAATAGTACAGTGGATAAGATAAGAGCCGTCGTTAAGTTGTCGGCTATAGGAGAGATAAAAAACGCTAAAAGACCAGTTAACCAAAAAAGTTTTTTGTATGAGTAGCCTTTAGATACTAGCTTGTATTTCATCAAGTCAAAAACACCACGTTCAATAAGTGTTTCTATAAATGTCATAGCAACAAGTAAAAAGAAAAATATTTCTGCTATTTCTAAGATAAGTAGCTCTAGTTCATCATGTAAAGCATCTGGATTCATACCATTTATCGCATGGTAGATACCGATAAGCATAAACATAAAAGTTCCGGCAAAAAGAGCAGGTTTTGCTTTATTTACCTCATATTTGTCTTCTGTAGCGATAAAATAGTAAGCTACAATAAAAACGGCTAAACTTAACCAACCTACCCATGTAGTGGCAAGATTAACATCTGTTGCTGCATGTTCTACAGCTTGCATTACTGGACTTTGTTCCATTAATTCTCCTTAATTATAGTGTGAACCCCAACCGATTCTTCTCTTGCTAAACTTGCAAGAACAATCTCTTTTGCTGTAAGTAAACGAAACTTCAGTAGTTTACCTATATTTTCTTTTAAAAGAGCATTAATTTGATCTAAAGCACTGTTTAAACCTGTTTTTGTTTTGACTATAGAGACATTTTGCCACATAATTTGTCTAAGTCTATTCTTTTTCTCTTTGTCATCTTTCAAACTCATCACTTCATCTGCAACATCAAATTTTATTGCCTCTTTTTCGTCTTTGTTTGCTAAAATATTTTGGACTGCTCTTTGTGCAAAAACTAGTCCTTCTAGTAATGAGTTAGAAGCGAGTCTGTTGGCTCCATGTACTCTTGTAGAAGCCACTTCTCCAATGGCATAAAGATGTTTTATGTTTGGAACTTTTCCATTTAAGTCACTTTTAATACCACCAATCGCATAGTGAAATGCAGGTGAAATCGGGACCCTTTGTGATGGGACATCATATCCAAGGGCTTGGAGGTTCTGGTGAATATTTGGAAAGCGTTTCATAAAATAGGTATTTTCAAAATTATTACAAACTAAATAAACTTTTGAGCCTGTCTTTTTTTTATAATCATAAATGGCTTTACTGACAATATCACGAGATGCAAGTTCTCCTCTTTTGTCGTAATCAAAAAGGAATCTTTTCCCCTCTTCATCCTCTATAGTAGCACCTTCACCTCTTAAAGCTTCTGTAAGAAGCATTTTTTGGGCATTTTCACTATTTACAAAAACAGTAGGATGAAATTGATTCATCTCCATGTTTTCAAGTGCAATTCCTTTCATAAGACATAAGCCCTGCATATCAGCACTAATACAAGGTGCATTTGTATGGTACTCAAAAAGTGAACCAAGTCCACCACTTGCAATAATGACATCTTTGGCATAAAGATTTCTGCTCTCTCTATGATCCAGAACTGTTACACCATAACAAACAGAATCTTTGATGAGTAAATCTACAACCCTTGCATCTCCTAAAAGAGAGTGCTTGTTCTGTTCTAAAAGAAAGTAGTGTAAGTAGCGTCCAGTCGCATCTCCACCTGCATGTAAAATACGCTCGCAAGAGTGAGCTGCTTCTTTTGTGTAAAGGAGATTTCCCTCTTCATCTTTATCAAATTCAAAACCATTATTTATGATATCATCGATAACAGCACGCGAATTTTTACTTAAAACATTTACAGCTTCTTCGCTACATAAGCCATCACCAGCAGCGAGAGTATCTTTTATATGAAATGGGATATCTGCTGTATCACGAGCTAGGGCAACACCACCTTGTGCATAAAAGCTATTACATTTGAAAGTCTCGCGTTTGTTTATAATAAGAACTTTTTTCTCTTTTGGTAACTTCATAGCGGCATATAAACCTGCCACTCCTGCACCAATTATTATTACATCGTAGGATTGTCTCATTTACTACTCACAACTTATATTATTATCATTTTTAGACTGATTAGTATCAACTACACTATCTTGGAGAATAAACTCTACATTTTTATCTTGGGCAGGTGCCTCTTGTATATAATAAGGGGGTGCTTTGTATCCGCAAGCGTTTAGACTTAACAAAAAGATTGCTATAATAAGCATATGAAAAATGCTAGTCAAATTATTACTACTATTCAATATAAACCTCAGTATAAAAGAATATTGCAACACAAATGTGTGCAAAAATTAAAGTCTGTTATGTTGCCTTCAATACAAAAAAGTATTAAATACGGTTACATTAAAGATTCTAAGTTACATTTTGTCATATCATCAACACTCAATAAATATGACAAAGATAATATTATAAATACTATTAAAATGATTTTAAATGGGAAGATGATAGAGAAGAATGAGAACCTTTTAGAGTGTATTGGGGAGAATATAAACGATGTGATAGTGAAAGTTGACCATAAACCTATATTTCATTTCACACCATATAGGACTAATGCACATAAAATGTGTTATTACGAACAAGCAAGTGGAGATATACAAATAGATATCAAAGATGAGAAACTGCACAGACTAGCACAAGAGATACAAAACATAATCAAAGAGAAAAATTGACACTTTTAGAGACCATACAACAACTTCCTTCATCTGCTGGGATTTATCAGTATTTTGATGCAAATGGACGCTTACTATATATAGGCAAAGCAAAGAACTTATCAAATAGGGTGAAAAGCTACTGGAGTTTTACTCCAACTCTTGGTGCAAGTTCGAAACTTTCTTTAAGAATAAAAAAGATGATAGATCAGACATGCTCAATGAATTACATAGTAGTAAATTCTGAGCATGATGCGCTTATCTTAGAAAACTCACTTATTAAACAACTTAATCCAAAATACAATATATTACTTCGTGATGATAAAACATATCCTTACATATATATAGATAACTCACAGGCATATCCGCGTTTTGATATAACTCGTAAAATTATCAAGAGTGATACAGTGGAATACTTTGGACCATACTCTGTGGGTGCAAGAGATATTTTAAATGCACTTTATGATATTTGCAAGTTAGTACAAAAAAAAGGGTGTTTGAAGTCAAAAAAGCTCTGTTTGTATTACCAAATTGATAAATGCTTAGGTCCATGCGAACTTGATGTTAAAAAAGAGAGATACCAAGAAGAAGTTGATTTAGCCATTTCTCTCATAAAAAATAAAAAGAGTTTGATCTCTAAGCTTCAATCAAAGATGGAGTTTTATGCTGAAGAGTTACGTTTTGAAGAAGCTGGAGAACTTAGAGACTCCATAGAAAAGATAAGTAGATCAGAGATAAAAAGTGATATAGATTTTGCGAGTGAAGAGAAGTATGATATTTTTCTTCTTAAGACTTCAGCTAAAAGGGCTGTGATTGTGAGAATCTTTATGCGACATGGAAAGATTGTCTCTTCTTCACATGATTATGTTAATAGTGATACAGAGTTTGACATGAATGAAGCCTACTCAAGAGCTATTATTGATTACTATAAAGATCAAAAACCTCCTATTGTCGCTCCTATTTTAGTAGGAGAAGAGTTTGAAGATAGAGAACTGATAGAGTCACACCTAGATAATGTCTTTGGGAAAAAAGCAGATATTTCAGTACCTATGAGAGGCAAACGCAAGAAGTTAATAGAGTTGGCCCATTTAAATGCCCAAGAGCTTCTCAAAAATGACAAAAAAAATACTCACATTGAAGTTCTTGAAAATATACAAGAGTTATGTAGTTTAGAAAAATTACCAAATAGAGTAGAAGTTTTTGATAATTCTCATATGTCAGGTGTAGCAACAGTTGGTGCAATGATAGTCTGGGATAATGGTAGTTTTGATAAAAAATCTTATAGAACCTATCATCTTGATGCCAAAGATGAGTACTCACAAATGCGAGAGACTTTAACACGAAGAGTTGCGAGTTTCTCAAAAAGTTCACCACCAGACTTGTGGATACTTGATGGGGGTGCTACCTTACTTAAACTTGCACTTGACATACTCGCTTCAAGTGGGGTGTTTTTAGAGGTAATAGCTATTTCTAAAGAAAAAGTAGATGCAAAAGCCCACAGGGCAAAGGGAAAGGCTAAAGATATTATCTACACACAAGATGAGGTTTTTCGACTCAAAGAGAGTGACAAAAGACTTCAGTGGGTGCAAAACTTACGTGATGAATCTCACAGGGCGGCCATAACTTTTCATAAAAAAACAAAACTCAAACTTGACCAAGAGAGTCAACTGCTTCAGTTAAATGGAATTTCACAAGCAAAGGTTGTAAAGCTTCTTTCACATTTTGGTACATTTGAAGAGCTAAAAAGAGTAAGTTTAGAAGAGATATCTATGGTTTTGAATGTAAAAGATGCAAAAACAGTAAAAGATTTTTACAAATAAGTTTTTTTTTCAGTGGATTATGATATATTTGTGATAATTATAGTTTTATGCAAATATAAGGTTTTTTAATGAATGAAGTAATTCCAATAGATGAAGAGTACATAATTACCGATGGTGTAATAGTAAGTCAAACAGATAGTAATGGTGTCATAACATATGCAAACCGACTGTTTTGTGAGGTTTCAGGTTATCAATCAAGTGAGCTGGTTGGTCAACCGCATAACATCATAAGACACCCAGATATGCCTGCTGCAATTTTTGCAAAAATGTGGGAAACCATCAAAGGTGGTCAAGCTTGGAATGGTCTTGTCAAAAACCTTCGAAAAGATGGACGTTTTTATTGGGTTGAAACAGAAATACTTCCTATAAAAGATGAAGATGATAAAGTGAGTGGATATATAGCTGCTCGTAAAATTGCTTCAAGAAAAGATATTCAAGAAAACGAAAGCATATATGCAAAAATGCTCGAAGATAAAGACTAAGGGGATAGTGGATGTTAATATATAATTCTCAAAAAGAGTTTATAGGAATCGATGAAAAAGATTTGCAGGCATTAGGTTTTAGTAACCTTACTAGCTTAAAAACAGAGGTCTCTGACTTTGCAGACTTATTTGTAAAAACACCAGGATATATACATAATTTTAAGCATGTGCATTGGATTGATTTTATCTCATGTGCTGAATCGAGTGAAGATTCACAAGCAATAATTAATGTGCATAACAAAAACTTTAAATGTAAAATTAGTATAGAAAATGTTTTTTTAACTGATAATGCATCTTCTAAAGCATATGTAGTTTATTTAAATAATTTAAGAGAATTAACACAAAGAGAGACTGAAGTGATATCAGGCGATATTGTAGAGCGTCCTACTCTTCAAGCAGCTCCTGCTTTTGTAGCACCTGAGGTAGTTGATGAGTTTGATGTAGAAGAAGAGCCTGAACCTTTAAGTGAACCAGTCCAAGAAGACCCATACGAAACTCCACTTGATGTTGACTTTGATAATGAAGATACAGACTTAGTAGAACTTGATGTGCCAGAAGTTCAAGAAGAAGCTGATGATCTGGCAGTCGAAGAAACTAGTGATGACATGCTTGATGTTGGTGACCTGAGTTTTGATGAAGAAGAGACAGTTGTCGAAGAAAAACACAAAGAAGAAGTAAAACTTGTTCATGAAAACTTTGAGAATGGTTACACATATGATCCTCATGTAGCATCTGATGAGCTTGGACTTCCTCTAGATTTGATAGAAGAATTTATACAAGATTTTATAGCACAAGCAAAAGAGTTTAAAGACTCTATTTATACTGCTCTTGATGAGGCAGAATTTGACCAAGTTAAAATTCTTTCACATAAACTCAAAGGTGTTGCAGCAAATCTTAGAATTGAAGATGCTTTTGAGACTTTGAGTATTGTAAACACATCAGATGATGCGAATATTATTAAAGAAAACCTTGACACCTTTTACAAGATAATTGCAAAATTAGCAGGTGAAGAGATTACTGTTGAAAAAGAGATAGTAGAAACGCAAGAAGAGACTCCAGTTGTAGATTTTAAAGAAGAAGTTACAGAAGATATTGCATCTGTTCCTAATGAAGAAAATGATGAGGATGATCTTTATGGAGATCTACTACAAGTAGATGATATAGAAGAAGTACAAGATTCACAAGTTCCCCCAAAAATAGATATACCAGAATTAGCTGATGATGAGTTTTTAGCCTCAGATGTAGATATGGATTCAATAGAAACAGAGATAGAAAATATTGAAGATATTGAACTTCTTGAGTTAGATAAAGAGATTGAATTGAATGAAGATGAGATGATAGAGCTAGAAGATGAAGTAGCTCTTGATCTTGCTGAAGATATAGTTCTTGAAGAAGAAGATTCACCGCTTATTGAATACTCTAAAGAGAGTGTAGCAAGTGAAATTGGACTTGATGTAGAAAGTTTTAATGAGCTTTTCGATGATTACTTAAGTGAAAGTGACATTATTATAGCTGATATTAAAAGTTCAATTAAAGATAGCGACTATAAAACATGTAGACATGAAGCTCTGAAACTACAGGGTATGAGTGAAAATATGAGACTTAACAGTTTTATGCAAGAACTTGAGGTTTTAACGAGTTCAAGAGATAGTGATGAAACTACTAAAGCGGTTGAAAAAATAGAACAAACTATTTCACAACTTTCAAGAACGGGGGCTTAAAATATGCAGTTAGGACTCAAAAATCGACTAAGACTGATCAGTTTATTTCCAATTTTTATCTTATTTTCTATTACAAGTTATTTTGTTTACAATTCATATGAGAACTATAAAGCAGCAGAGTTATTACAAGATAAGCTTTCTGAAAACAGAGAGCTTAATGAACTTGTAAATAATATTTCTCGTGAACGCGGTATGACTGTTATGTACCTTGGAAATTCATCTCCAAACACATTAAGATCACTCACGAAACAAAGAGCGGTTGTGGATGCTAAAGAAAAGTTATATATTGAGCATATGAAAAGTAAAAAAATTACTGATAAGCACACAAATGACAATCTTGAGCGTTTAGTAACTCTTATTGATGAAATTAAAAAATCTAGAAAGTTGGTGGATGAACATAAAACTAATTTTGAAGATATATATAAAAATATTTACGGTAAAACTCAAGCAGTAGGAATTAAGGGTCTTGAAGAGATTACTCTTAATCAGTTGGATCCAGAGATTAATGCTTATGCTGGGATATACATATCTTTAGTACGTGCAAATGAATTTACGGCGGCTGAGAGAGATTACATCTCTTTTGCTATTGCACGTTCTACAGAACTAGAAGAAGAAGAGATTAATCAATGGATTGCGCTTATTGCAAAAGCAGATGCAGTTACATATGACACACTGAAGGATAAGGAACTCGTAAGTAAGCTTGATGAGATTTTTAATAATGAAGATGCACTAGAGCTTTTTAGTGATGTAAATATTGAAAGAACTGGTATATTGTCATCAGCGAAGACAGGTGAATATGAAGCGAGTTCAGGTATCTGGTTTACGATGATTTCAGAAAAAACAAATATGCTTACAGAAGCAGAAGATTTGATTTTGAACGCGATGGATAACAGAGCGGTTCAAGTAAAATCAGATGCTTTACAAGTTCTAGCAATTACACTTACAATTTGGCTTGTCTCTGTAATACTTGCAGTTCTTGGATTCTTACTTTCAAATGAGATTGCAAAAAACATTAGAAATCTTGAGGATGTACTTAAAAGGGTTGCAGAAGATACAAATGAAGGTGAAGATCAAGTAGACATTAATCTACAGACTGCTGAAGGTACTTCACAAGCATACGACTTACTTGAAAAAATTATTGAGCAAACTCGTCAAGATAAAGAGTCAGCACAAGAAGCAAGTGAGGCTAAGTCAATGTTCTTGGCAAATATGTCACATGAGATTCGTACTCCACTGAATGGTATTGTTGGATTTACTGAACTTCTTAAAGATACTGGTCTTGAAGATGAGCAAAATGAATTTGTTGAAATTATTGAAAAATCTTCAGAAAATCTTCTTGAAATTATCAATAACATTCTTGACCTTTCAAAAATTGAGAGTAATAAACTTGAGATTGAAGATATTGTCTTTAACCCTATTGATGAGTTTGAAAGTGCTGTAGACGTTTATGCTGTGCGTGCAAGTGAAAAACATATTGACCTCGGTTGTTTCATTGATCCAGCATTAGAGTTCCCAATTAAAGGGGATCCAACTAAAATTAAAGAAGTTGTTATCAACCTTCTCTCCAATGCTGTTAAGTTTACAAGTAGCTCTGGTGCGATAAATGTTGATATTAGAAAGCTTGATTCTGGTCAAGATGGCATTACAAGAATTAGATTTGAAGTACAAGATAGCGGAATTGGTGTAACAAGTGAGCAAAAAGCAAGAATTTTTGATGCATTTTCACAAGCCGATACATCTATTACTCGTAAATATGGTGGTACAGGTCTAGGTCTTACTATTTCATCAAGATTTATTGAGTTAATGGGAGGAGAACTTGACCTTCATAGTGAACCAGGAGAGGGGACAACATTCTTCTTTACATTAGACTTTGAAGAGATTGAAACATTAAATGATAGTATTCAAGGTACATACTCGAGTATTAATGCTCTTGTGATTGAGTCTGCACATAAGACAAAACGCCAAGAGACATATTTACGTGAGTATTTAGATTACTACGGTGTAAGTTATGCTTCATTTAAAGATATGGATGAACTTGAGAGACTTCAACGTGAGGTGAGCTATGATTTAGTAGTTGTAGATTATGACTATGCTGATGAGCAATCACTCAAAGAATATAGTGATCTTCCTCAAGAGTTGATTCTTTTAACAAAATCATACTATATGAAGAAAATTGAGTCTTTAGAGTTAAATACATTTAAAACAATCTATGAGCCACTTAATAACTCAAAAATTAGACAAGCACTTGAGAATTATCATAATGAGAACTTTAGTGCAAAGAAAGCAAAAAAAGTTAATCGTAAAAAATTCAATGCTGATACATCAAAATTCAATGCAAATGTATTAGTTGCCGAAGATAATATTATTAATCAAAAGCTTATTAAGAGGACACTAGAAGATTTAGGTCTTACTATCAGTATTGCTTCAAATGGACTTGAAGCTTTCCAAAAACGTAAAGATGGCAATTTTGATTTAATATTTATGGATATTCAGATGCCTTTCTTAGATGGTATGGAAGCAACAAAAGAGATTTTAGAGTACGAAGAAGAGTACAGTCAACCACATGTTCCAATAGTGGCTCTTACTGCAAATGCACTTAAAGGTGACAGAGAGAGATTCTTAGCGGCTGGACTTGATGAGTATACAACAAAACCACTTGTGCGTTCAGAGATAGTTTCTTTGTTGAATCACTTTCTTGCTGATTATATTATTGATAATGATGAAATAGAGAAAAATGCTGAATCATCTGAAGAAACTACTAATGATGATTTTGAAGAGGAGTCTTTAAATCAAGAGCAATATAGTGAAAACATAGAGGAGGTATCTTTTGAAGAACCAGAGATCACTGAGTCTTTAGATGAAGAAGCAGAAGCGGTAGAAGATGTACTGCCTGCATTGGAACTAGATATAGAAACTCCAAAAGATACGCTCATTGATACAGATGATGTTTTTGAACTAGAAGATGAAGTTGAAACTACTGAAGCTACTCCTGAATATATAGCAGATATATTACTTGCGAAAAAGAGTGGTTTTGAAGCAAAATTATTTATGAAAATACTTGCTTCACTTGGATACTCTTTCCAAGTGGCAGATACTACAGAAGAGTTGACAGAACTAGTTAAAGCTGGAACATATAAAGTTGTTCTTTTTGATAAAGAGTGTAAAGACTTAAATCTAGAAGAACTCTCAGGCTTAGTGAGAGAGACTAGTGAGAAAAACAGTCTCGAGTCATCAATGATTTTAATCACTGAGACTTCTATGAGTGAAGATAGTAATGATGCTCAATATGTAGATGAGACTATTAAGAATCTAGTGAACAAAGATCTACTGAGATTAGCAGTAGAAAAATTTATTAAAGGATAATATATTATGCCAAGAACAGACCTCGTAGTTTTAGCTGTAGACGATGATATGATTAATTTGAAGTTGCTAAAGTCAATGCTTATGAAAAGTGGTATAGTTAAGGAAGTTATAGAGGCTAAGAATGGTTCTGATGCTATTGGAGAGCTTAAAAGTCGTAATGATATTGATTTGATTCTTTTAGACATAATTATGCCAATTATGGGTGGTATAGATGTACTTAAAGTAGTTAGAGCTGACGATAATTTACGTCAGTTACCTATTATTGTACTCACGACAGATGAAACAAAAAAAGTGGAAGCTTTAGATTGTGGTGCAAATGGTTTCTTAATGAAACCAATTCGTAATGATGACTTACTAAAAAAGATAGCAACTGTCATCGTTTAATATTTGATATTTTTAAAACAATCCTTTATACAAGGATTTGTTTTAATACTTCCTCCACTCTTTTAACACCAACAATTTCCATTGCATCTTGAACTTCTTGAGGTATATCTTCTAAGTCTCTTTCATAATTTTTTGCAGGTATCAGTACTTTTGTCATTCCTGCTTTATGTGCGGCTATAAGCTTCTCTTTGAGTCCACCAATAGGAAGTACATCTCCACTAAGTGAAACTTCACCGGTCATAGCAATCTCGGAGCGAATTTTTCTTGAACTAAGTATAGAAGATATAACACTTACCATTGCTATACCTGCACTTGGTCCATCTTTTGGAGTTGCACCATCTGGGACATGAATATGTAAATCATAGCGTTTGTAAACTTCACTAGGATCTAGCTTCACACCATCTTCTTTTTCTTTGAAACTCATTGGGATGTCTTTAGGATCAATTTTGAGCTTTTGTGTATCAATAAGAGTTTTTACAACACTCATTGCTATACGAGCTGACTCTTTCATAACATCACCTAAGCTTCCTGTTAACTGGAATGAACCCTTCCCTTTGATACGAATACTTTCAAGTTTAAGTAAGTCGCCTCCAACTGCAGTCCACGCAAGTCCGTTAACAACACCAATAACTGGTACTTTATCTGTTTTTTCAATCTCAAAAACACTTTTGTCAAAGAAGCTTTTGAGGTTTTTAAGTGTGATAGAAACTTTTTCTTGGTCTTTGTTTTTAAGAATATCACGAGCAACTTTTCTACACATTTCAGCAATTCTACGACGTAAATTACGTACACCTGCCTCTCTTGTATAGCTATGAATAAGCTCTTTGAGTGCAGATTTTGAAATATTTAGCTCACTCTTTTTCAGTCCATGCTTTTTTATCTCTTGAGGTAAAAGATAGCGTTTTGCTATTTCATACTTCTCTTGAGGTGTGTATGAGCTGAGTGTGATAAACTCCATTCTATCACGAAGTGGTGCTGGTATACGACCAACATCATTTGCTGTAGCAATAAAGATAACATTACTCAAATCAAGATTGAAGTTTAGATAGTAATCTCTAAACTCGCTGTTTTGTTCAGGGTCGAGGATTTCTAAAAGTGCTGCTGTTGGATCACCTCTTTGTGAACGCGAAACCTTATCTATCTCATCGAGAACGATTACAGGATTCATTTTTTTAGCATCTATAAGCCCTTGAGTAATGCGTCCTGGCATAGCACCGACATACGTACGTCTGTGACCTCTAAGCTCGTTGACATCTTCAAGTCCACCAAGCGCTATACGAATGAGTGGGCGTTTTAGTGCTGTTGCTATTGAGTTTGCAAGCGAAGTCTTACCAACACCTGGAGGTCCTGAGAAGCAGAGAATCGCACCTGCACTTTTCTTTTGACTCACTCCACGAAGTTCTAAGAGTTCTTTGACTGCAAAGTACTCTACTATACGTTGCTTTGGTTTTTCAAGTGAGAAGTGGTCTTCATCAAGCTGTGTCTCCACTTTACCAATATGTAGAGTCTTTTTAGCTGTCTCACCATAAGGAATATCAAGAACCCAATCAAGATATGTTTGTGTCATAGAAGCATCTGAAGAGTCTGGATGCATACGAGCGTAGCGTTCGAGTTGTTTGTTTATCTCTTTATATGCATCTGCTCCCATTTTGTCTTTTTTTGCTTCGAGTTTTTTTCTATACTCTTCTATCTCTTCATCACGAGAGCTATCTGTTCCTAACTCTTTTTGAATCTGCTTGAGTTGCTCTTTTAAGAAGTACTCTTTGTTCACTTTTTCTATATGTGTATGAACTTTTGAACGAATCTCTTTTTGGAGTTTGTTTGCTTCAATTTCATCAATCAAAAAGTCGATGAGATCTAAAAATCTTTTTTCTGTATCTGTCTCAACAAAAAGAGAATATGCTTGCTCTTTTTTTAATTTAATAGTTGAACAGATCAAATCGATTATACGGTTATTGTCGTGGTTCTCTTCTATAGTTTTTAAAAGGTCAGGTGGAAAGTAGTTGCTTACACCTGAGAGTGTTCTAACTTTTTCTCTTAAGACTTCTAAAATTGCATCAATTTTTAAAGTGTTTACTTCTAGAGGCTCTATAACATCAACACGAGCCATAAGTGGTTCAGAAGATATTTCATATAAAGATTTAGCACGTGCTAGTCCTTGAAAAAGTACTTTTACTCTTCCATCAGGCAAAGCAACTTTACGCATGATAGAACCTACAACTCCTGCATCATAAAGTGATTCATAGTCGCGTTTACCTTCATGTGAAGGTTTTGTTGGACATACAATTACAAGAGAGTTTTCTTCTATAGCTTTTGTAGCTGCGTTTATATTGCTCTCATCACTTAAAAATAGAGGTGATATCATAAAAGGGTATAAAAATAATTCATCCTCTGCTATCACTGGGATATCAGCAGGAAATTCGCCATAGTTACTAAGTTTCATAATTAATTATTTTCCTTATTTTAGTTTAGTTGTTGTGTTTGTATCATCATCTACAACAGAGTTTCTTGAGACAACACTTCTAGTATCAGGAATTAAAAATTCATACCAACTTGAAGTGCCATCACCCTCAAACCACTCTTTGTACCATGGAGTCTTAGCACGGTTTACTTCATCCCATACAATCCAAGGTTGTGGTTTAATGGCTCTATAGTATGCCGCACTTTTTGGCTTATCAATTCTATCGTAGAGAGAAGCTATACTTTCATTTAAAGCTGCTTCTGCCATGTAGAGATTTGTTGCCATTGTGTCAACTACACTATAGTACATTGAGTATGGATAGTTTTGTTTAAAGGCTTGAGACTCTTTGATAGCTTCGTTTATAAGTACCTGATCACGTCTTGGATTTGGTAGTGCCATATATTTTGCTTTTATTTTTAAAAACTCTGCAAACTCTCTTTCGTTTTCATTTGCATAACGTTTTACATATTCATTTAAAAAATGCTCTGTTAAAAGATACTCTTCATAATGCATATGTGCGATTGCTAAAATCATAGTTGCTTCAGGAAGGAGAGGAGAGCTAATATGCTCACCTTGAAGTGAAGAGTAATAGTTGTCTGCTTTATCTATATCTCCCTCTGATACAGACTCGATAATTTTTGCATACCAGTAAACAGCAGGTTTGTTGTACTCTTCTATATCTTTTGAACAACCACTAAAAAAAATGAAAGTGCTTAAAAGAGAGAGAAGCAGAGATGTTTGTATGTTCATATAAGGCAATCCTAGTTGTAATTAGCTTGTTATTTTAGCCAAAAGAAGTATATGTATGTTTAAAATAGAATATTATATAAAAATTCTCTCTTTTATAATTGTAAAATAAACAAAAGTTTTTTTAAAAGACATAAAGAGACTATTAAACTACTTCATAGTTATATATACTGTCAATAAATAATTTAAGGAGAATATTATGAATATTGAAGAAATCGCTTTTGAATTGGAGTTAGCTGGATTGAGTAGAGAACAACAGCTAAAAATCCTCTCATCTATTAGAAGAGCTGGTTTTGATGCAAAGGCAGTTGATAAAAAACTAATGCTTATGGGTTTTGCACCAATTTTCAGTATATATGATGATGAGGAAGATGAAGAGAAGCAGGCATAGTTTACACTATGATCTAAGCGAAAATAAAATAATGGAGATAAGATGAAAGTAGTATTAACAATAGCAGGTTCAGACTCTAGTGGTGGTGCAGGAATTCAAGCTGATTTAAAAACCTTTGAAGCGTTTGGTGTTTTTGGAACATCTGCACTTACTGTGCTGACTGCTCAAAACACTGCGGGAGTAAGAGGTATTAGCGAGGTTCCTGTGGCGTTTATACAAGAGCAGATACAAGCTGTATTGGATGATTTTGATGTAGCAGCTATAAAGATTGGAATGCTTTACTCAAAAGAGATTATTGAGGGTGTTGGTGAGATAATAGCCAAGCTAGATATCCCTATCATCTTTGATCCTGTTTTTATCTCAAAAGTAGGTTCTCCACTTCTACAAGATGATGCAGTTGATGCAATGAAAAAACTTTTTAAATATGCAACACTCATTACACCAAACATGCATGAAGCAGCGAAGTTGTTTGCTTATAACTATGAAGATGAAAGTACATATAAAGCACTTTTTGATGCACCATGTCCAGTACTTGTAAAACATCAAGTAATAGGTGAAGGTACAGAGCAAAAAAGTGTAGATGTTCTTTTTTACAAGGGTAAAAAGGAGATCTTTACATCTAAAATGCTTGAGACTACCAATCTTCATGGCACAGGATGCTCTTATTCAAGTGCTATCACTGCCAATATTGCACTAGGTGATTCGCTTCAAGATTCAATCACTGCATCCAAAGATTTTATTTATGAAGCGATAAAAAATGCACCAAATATAGGTCATGGTGCAGGACCAATAAATCACAAAAAGGGAAGAAAATGTTAAGAGGAAAAAAAATAGCGCTTTATGCCATTAGTGATGATGTTCTTACTCCAGATGAGACAGTACTAGAGCAAACAAGAGAGTCACTTGAGGCGGGTGTGGATATATTTCAATATAGAAACAAGATAAAAACAGATGAAGAAGTAAAAGATATATGTATTGCACTGCAAAATTTATGTCGTGAGTATGGTGTTACATTTATCATAGACGATAGACCGCATTTAGCACAAGAGATAGGAGCTGATGGCCTGCACATCGGAAAACACGATATGCCAATTGCTGAGGCTCGCAAGATTTTTCCAAAGGGAGTCATTGGTGTTTCATGTTATGCAAGTGTAAGAAACGCCATTGAGGCTGAAGCTGAGGGTGCTGATTATGTGGCGTTTGGCTCATTTTTTCCTTCACCTACAAAACCAAAGTCTGGAATTGCTCCTATGAGTGTTATAGGCAGAGCAAAAGAGGCAGTGAAAGTTCCTGTTTGTGTTATAGGCGGCATAAATGCTGAGAATGTTCATGAGTTAGTCAAAGAAAAACCAGATATGATTTCTGTTGTAAGTGGCATTTATGAAGGGTGTATTACTTCTAATGTCAAAACTTTTTTAAAAGAATTGGAGAAATAAGATGCTTTTAGCCATATCAGGATGTTTAGCCGGACAAAAAGTTCGTTTTGACAAGGGGCATAAGCGTGATGACTTTATTATGGATGAGCTTTCAGCCTATGCAGATTATGTAACATTTTGTCCTGAAGATATGGCGTTTGGTTCTCCTCGTCCATCCATACGAGTTGTAGAAAAAGATGGGCTAAACCATATCATCTCTAATAAAACAGGAGAAGATTTAACTAAAGAACTAAATGAAAGCTCACAAAAAGATCTAGACTTAATCTCTGCTCATAAGCTCGGAGGTATCATCCTTAAATCAAAAAGCCCTAGTTGTGGTCTTGGAAGTGCAAAAGTCTATCTTGAAAATGGCTTTGCTAGTGGTAAGGATGATGGGATGTTTGCCAAAATGTGCAAGGAGAAATATCCACTTTTACCTACAGAAGAAGAGGGTAGACTTTGTGACCTTTGGCTCAGAGAAAATTTTGTAATGCAACTGTTTGCTTATGATGAGTTTGAGAAATTTAAAGAGAATGCCAACATTGGTGGGCTTGTTGAGTTTCATAGAGTTCATAAGTTTTTACTCCAGTCTAAGGATGAAAATCTTTACAGACAACTAGGCAACTTAGTAGGTAATCACGAGAAAAAAGAGTTTAAAGAGATACTTGATGCTTATGAACTTCTTTATAAAACCGCCATTGCAAAAAAAAGTAGCATAGGAAAAACGCGAAACGTTTTAGAGCATATGGCTGGATTTTTGAAAAACCTTATCTCAAAAGAGGAAAAAGCCATGCTTCACGAGCAGATAGACGATTGTGCTGCAAAGATAGTTCCCATCATTGTACCACTAAGCACTCTTAAAATCTTTGCTACAAAGTATGAAGTGAAGTATCTTTTAGAACAAACTTTTTTAAATCCTTATCCAAAGGAACTTGCACTTCGTTCTAGCATCTTGAGTGTGAAGTGAGACGTATACTCTGGTTTAGGAGAGATTTAAGAGTGGAGGACAATCCACTTCTCTCTTTAGAAGGCGAAGTCCTTCCCATCTTCATTTTTGATAAAAACATCTTAGAAAAACTTCCACAAAATGACAAAAGAGTAAGCATGATTTTCTCTTTTGTGAATGAGCTAAAAACTAAACTCCAAACACTTGGACTTGATCTGAAAATCTTTTATGGCGAGCCTTTAGAAATTTTCAACTCACTTGATCTGTCGGCGTTTGATGAGGTGGTGGCATCTGGTGATTATGATGAGTATGCTAAAGAACGCGACCGTGCAGTCTCACAACTCCTACATTTTCGTTATATCAACGACACTTATCTTTTTAAACCCAAAGAGGTTATGAAAAAAGATGGCTCGCCTTATCTTGTTTTTACTCCTTTTTACAATGCGGGTCTGTCTTTGCTTCAAGAAAAAGATATGAAAGCTCATCAAAGAGCCGTGCAAACTCTTTACAAATATGAGTATAGTGATGAGATTACTTTAGAGTCTATGGGCTTTAAAAAAGAGGCTTTTTCGTATGATTTTAAAGAGAAGTTAGAACTTTTTTTACCAAAGTTAAAAGAGTACAAAGAGAGTAGGGACTTTTTAGACATTGAGGCCTCATCAGATTTGAGTGTAGCCCTGCGTTTTGGTCTTGTAAGTGTTCGTGAGCTTTATAGACAAGCGCAAACTAGAGAGGGTGGAGAGGCGTTTATAAGACAACTCGTGTTTAGAGATTTTTATGCTTACTTGCTCTTTCACTTTCCGCACTTAAGAGATGAAAACCATAAAGGAGTGTTTAACGGTGTAAAAGATAGAGAGAAGTTTAAGAAGTTTTGTAGTGCTAAAACTGGTTTTCCCATAGTGGACGCTGGAGTGAGAGAACTCCTAAGAACTGGAAAAATGCATAACCGCGTTCGTATGGTCGTGGCCTCTTTTTTCACAAAAGACTTACTGCTTCCTTGGCAGTGGGGAGAGAAGTTTTTTGCCTTACATTTACTTGACTATGACGCAGCTTCAAACATTTTGTCTTGGCAGTGGAGTGCAGGAACAGGCATAGATCCACAGCCCTATTTTAGAGTTTTCAATCCCTACTTGCAGAGTAAAAAGTTTGATAAAGATGGCGTTTACATCAAAAAGCATTTGCCAGAACTTCAAGCTATTGAAGCCAAAAACCTTCATAAAGAAGAGTATCTTTTAAACGCGAGTATAAAAAATTATCCAAAACCTATGTGTGAACACAAAATTGTCGCTAAAATAGCGATAGAGAGTTTTAAACATGGAGTATATACTAATGCATAAATACAAAATCATTGTAGCTTCTTTTTTTTTCGTAAGTTTAAGCCTGCTTGCACAAGAGAGTGAAATTGCAGATAAAGGCAAACTCAAAAAAGGTCTTTTAGAACGCATGGTGCAACCTAAAGTCTCTTTAGACTCATCATACTTAAGTGATGCAGATGTAAAAGATGCCGCTGGGGGAAGTGTAGCAGTCACTAAAAACCGCATACAACTCAACAATGCAATAGGTGGAATTTCTTACACAAATTGGTCTTTTTTGTGGAACAACGTAGCTGGCTTGCCTTTTGGAAATGGAGTGGATGCTCCTATTAAGCAGATGCACAGTCTGAAACTTAATGCAAATATTCCCTATTTTATAAACGAAAATTGGTTTTTACTTACTTCATTGTCTTTAAATACAACTTTTGAAAAAGAGATGAAAGACTCTTATGGTGCTGGGATTTTTACTTTTGCTTCATATAAAATAGATGAAGAGCACTCTATACAAATGGGTGCATTTGCAAACTACCATCCGGTATCAACCTTAGCACTTCCTGTTATTAGTTATAGCTATAGAGCGAGACAAACGGATGGTTTTCAAGTTGTTCTTGGTTTTCCTAGGGCTTATGTGGGCTACTTTATAAATGACGCTACATTGGTTCGTGGAGGCATGATATTTTCTCAGTCGGTTATTAAACTGAGTGATGAAAGTGTAGTCGAGAAATCGGGCTATATAGAAGCTAAAGACTACATGAGTAACTTTGGTCTTACTTATGAGTTGACTCCAAGTTTTACTATTGATGCAGACATACTTTACTCACTTAAACGCGACTTCATCATCTATAACAGTGCAGGAGATGAGCAACAAAGTTATAGCATTGACCCATCATTTGGGCTTAACCTGCGTTTGAGATATTTATTTTAAAGGATAAAAAATGAAATTATTACTAACTGCGTTATTGGCACTCTTTTTTCTAGGCTGTTCTCATAACTATGCACCCCTTAAAACAGTAGATAAGGTTGACGTAAACGCCTATCTTGGAACTTGGTATGAGATAGCGAGGTATGAGCACTTTTTTGAAAAAGGGTGCTCAAATGTAAGTGCAACATATACGCTGACACAAGATAACAAAATTGATGTACTCAATAGTTGTGAAAAAGAGGGTGAACTTACAAACGCAAAGGGGATTGCTTATGCAACGGATGAGAGTTATTCAAAGTTAAAGGTGAGTTTTTTTAGACCATTTTATGGGGATTATCAGATTTTACTTTTGGGAGATAAGTACGAGTATGCAGTTATAGGCGAGCCTTCAAGAGAGTACTTTTGGATACTCTCAAGAGAGAAGACGCTAGATAAAAAAACTCTCTCTATGATACTAGAGAAGATGCCCGCTCTTGGCTATGACGCAAGTCAGCTTATCTGGACACCGCAAAACTAAACTAAAAATGTAAGGAGTAGTACTTAGTTTAGCTTCTTGTAATAAGTTTGTTCTCTTTGATTTTTTTAATCATTGAGCTCAAAAATGATATTTTCTTTTCCTCCTCTTGAATAGATGATGAGGCATGGAGATTAAAAAGATTCATTTTACTATCTAAGTAACCTGTGTTAAATTTTCCCTCTTTAAAGTCAATGTCACGAACTATTTCACGGTGAAGTGGAATGTTTGTGTGTAGTCCTTCGATGTTGTACTCATCAAGTGCACGTTTTGCTTTACGAACTGTTCCTTCCCAATCGAGTCCTGAAACTATAAGTTTTCCTATCATAGAGTCGTAGCTTGTTGGCGTTTCATACCCTTCATAAAGGCTTGAGTCGATTCTTACACCTGGTCCACCTGGTGTGAGGTAGTTTGTGATAGTCCCTGATGATGGCATAAAGTTGTTCTGTGGGTTTTCAGAGTTTATACGAAACTCTATTGCATATCCACGGAATTTTATCTCTTCTTGAAGAAAGTGAAGCTTGTCTCCCTCAGCTATTTGTATCATTCTTTGAATGATGTCTATACCAGAGATAACCTCAGTAACTGGGTGTTCAACTTGAACTCTAGTGTTCATCTCGATAAAGTAAATGTTGTCATCTTCATCGAGAAGATACTCAACTGTTCCCACACTCTCATACCCGAGTTTTGTGATGGCTTTTGTTGAGATTCTATAGAGTTCTTTTCTCGCTTCAGGACTTAAACGCGGTGATGGTGCAATCTCTATAACTTTTTGGTGACGTCTTTGAATAGAACAATCTCTCTCTCCAAGATGTACAACGTTTCCATACTTATCTGCGATGATTTGCACTTCTATGTGTCTAGGATTTTCAACGTACTTTTCTATGAAAACTTCACCTCTACCGAAGTACTTGATTGACTCAGTTGTAGCTGCGTCAAACATTTTTGTAAAATCTTTGGCATTTTTTACGATGCGCATACCACGACCACCACCACCAAACGCGGCTTTAATGATTACAGGAAAACCTATCTCTTTAGCAATTCTCTCACCCTCTTTGGAGTCTATAAGAGGAGTGTCAGTACCCTCAAGAACTGGAACGCCTATCTCTTTCATAGCTACCTTTGAAGCCATTTTGTCTCCAAAGAGATCAATATGATCAGCACTTGGACCTATGAAAATAAGACCAGCCTCTTCACAAGCACGTGCAAAGTCTCCACTCTCTGAGAGAAAACCATATCCCGGATGGATAGCATCACATTCTGCTTTTTTAGCTATAGATATGATTGGTTCAAAGTTGAGATATGCTTCTACAGGATTTCCCATGATTGGATAACACTCGTCCGCTTTTCTAACCCAAACGCCATCTATATCTGCTTCTGAGAAGACAACAACACTCTGCATCTCAAGCTCTTTACATGCTCTGATTATTCTAAGAGCGATTTCGCCTCTGTTTGCAATAAGTACTTTGTTAATTTTTTTCATTTTTTAAATTCCTTCTCGTTATTTGAGCAGTATTGTAATCTTTTCTCAAGAATTACTCTTTATCATTCTTGTTCTATAAATTATCTATTTTTGTTTGTTTTATCTATTTTAATTGTTGTAAATAATAGTTTTTTTTGTTATCATAAACATATGAAAAGAGAAACACTAGACAAAAAGACCAAGATTGCGAACGATATAATGTTTTACATCTATACAAATATAGATACAGATATCAACATGGATGAGCTTGCTGAAGACTTTGGTATAAGTAAGTTTTACATGCACAAACTCTTTAAAGAGATATTTTCAAGAAACATTTATGAGAGTATCAAGTCCATTCGTCTGCAAAAAGCTTCTAATCTTTTACTGACAAATAAGTACTCAACCATAACTCAGATAGCGGCATCTTGTGGTTATAGCTCTCAAACATCTTTTATCCGCGTTTTTAAAGAGCGTTTTTCTATGACACCAAAAGCCTGGAGAAATGGAGGATATAAAGAGTACTCACAAACTCTTTTAGCACAAACACACCCCATTCAAGACCCTCATGTTGATTTTGAACTTTTAGAACCTACTATTGTCAAAATGCCTTCGATGCAAAGTCACTACATCCGACATCGTGGTTATGGTCCTGATGTGAAAAAAGTATGGCAACAGCTTAAAACATGGCTCTATACACATGATATAAAGAACTATAAAAAGATAGCTCTCTTTCATGACAATCCTGCAATAACACCTCTAGAAGAGTGCCACTATGTTGCTTGTGTAAGTGTAGATGATGAGGAGGAGTTTGAAAACGAAAGACTTCCCAAGTTCAACATTGCCGAGGGTGTCTATGCAAGATTTGACTTAAAAGGTTATGCGGGTGACCTGCTGCGTTTCATCCACTGGATATATCACGTATGGCTTCCAAGAAGTGAGTATGAGACTACAACCAAACCCCCTTATGCAATATATACAAAAAACAGATACCTAACAGAGGGAGAAGACTTTGAGCTTAGTTTTTACCTCTCTATAAAATATTAAAAAGAGAATTTGAAAGTTTTTAATTAAATTTAAGAAAACTTTCTCTATTATACCGTTATGTATTTAAAGATATAATGATTTCTTTTTAAATTTATTACTACTTTTATAACTCCTTTGATAGTTATTCTTCCACATTTATCGTTATATCAATAAATACATATATAAACAATAATGGATTAGAAAAAGAATGAAACTATTTTTACTGATTTTTGTAGTTTTTCTACAAGAACTTTTAGCTAAAACAATCGTAGATGATTATGGTAGAGAAGTTGTAGTTCCAACAAAAGTTACAAAAATATATGCTGCATCACCACCCTTGAGTATGAGTCTACTTGCATTTGATGCAAGTCTGATTTCAGGCTTAACATCAGCCTATACAAATGAGCAAAAAGCTTATGTAGGTGAGGCATATAAGAAACCTGTGGTTGGAGCTTTTTCAGGGCAGGGCAGAACACCAAACCTTGAATCTTTAGCAGCTACGAAACCTGATGTTATTATTGTTTGGGGGAGAATGAATGGCGTTGAAAAAATAGTTGAAAAACTAGAATCTCTTGAAATACCTGTACTCATGGTAAGAAATGACACCATCAAAGATCTCGTATCGCAGTTTACTCTTTATGCAAAACTTACAGGTAACACACAAAGAGCAGAGGAGCTTATTGCTTACACAAATGAGACACTTACACTTATCGACTCGCTTCAAGAAAAACTTCAAACGCTAAAACCTACACGATACTATTTTGCAGAGGGAATAGAGGGTTTAAATAGTGAATGTGATGGTTCCTTTCATCTTGAGCCCTTTTTATACTCCGGTGGCATAAATGCACTTGATTGTAAGATGAGTTCAAACTATGGAATGGAAAAAGTGACACCAGAAACAGTTTTTTTGAGTAATCCGGATGTTCTTGTTGTAATGGAGAAGAGTTTTTATGATGGCGTTTACAATAATTCGCGTTTTAAACACTTAGAGGCTGTGAAAAACAAGAGAGTTTATCTCGTTCCTTCATCACCATTTAACTACATAACAAGACCACCATCTTTTATGCGCCTTATGGGTATAAGATGGCTCATCCATACTTTTTATCCAGAACTTTTACCTAATTCACTTCAAGAAGAGTATGAAAGATTTGAGAGTATCTTTTTTACAGTAAAAAGATAAAGTCTACTTTTATCTATCGTTATATCATTTAAAATATAAAGGAACAAAATGCAAGAACAGAAGAAAAATGAACAATGTTCAAATATAAACTCTTTTCCAAGAGTTCATGAAAGAGTTGGGGTGAAAAACAGACCTCGATTTGGAGGAGATGAAATTAGAGTGGTTGATTCTATGATAGATATTATCTATCCACCCGTGCCTTTTCCCTCAAACAAAATTTTTAAAGCAATAGGGGAAGAAAAAATCCGCAAGATGGTTGAACACCATCATGAACTTCTTTTAAAAACAAAGCTAGAAAAACTTTTTCCTCCGCATGAAGAGGCACTTAAAATGGTGATTGACAAAAGTGCAGATTTTTTTGTTGAGGCATTAGGTGGAGGTGATACTTTTACATCACAACATGGTGAACCGCGTTTAAGAATGCGACACTTTAAGATACCCATAGATGAAAGCGACCGTGAAATATGGCTTGCGATGTATAAAAAAACGATGAAAGATATAGAGTTTCCAAAAGAGCACTATAGAGAGTTTTGGGAGTGGATAGAAGCCCTCTCTATACGAATGATAAACCGCAGAACAAACATGGATGCCATTAAACGCCACCATTGGCATGATGTAAAAGAAGATTTTAAAATAAAGGAATGCAGTAAATGAGAAAAAACAAAATTATGATATCCATCGCTACATCAACACTTTTGTGCAGTGTTCTTGTGACACAAGGTTCAGCACTAGAGCTTGAAGAAGCAAGTATTGCAGAGGTGTATGAAGAGACTGGAATTGGTTCTAAAGCAGTTGTATCAGCAAAAGAGATAGAGCTTACAAGTAGTGCGGAACTTTTAAATCCTTATAAAAGTATTTCACTTGAAGCAGGTGTTGATATACGTACAAATGATCCCTTTGGTATGGATATAACACATAAAATTCGAGGAAAATCGGATAGAAATATAGGTGAGACACTCGAAGGTCTTCCGCTCAAGGGAATTGGTCCGGGAGGTGGTCTCTCAACCATGGTAGATATAGAAAATGTCTCAAGTGTGAGTGTAGAAAAAGGTGCGATTAAAGCAGATAGTGGATTTGGATATGGTAGTGATAACGGTATGGTTGATATGAAGATGAAAAAGCCAACAAAAAAGTTCTCTACTGATTTAAAACAGGCACTAGGAAGTTATAACTTTACAAAAACATACATACGAGTTGATAGTGGAGAAGTAGCCGACACTGCGAAGTTTTTTGTCTCTGGTTCACTTACAAAAGCCGATAAGTTTAAAGGTAAAGGCGAATCACCAAACCGTAAGAACTTTGCTTTAGGTGTGACAAATACATCTGGACAAAAAGTGGAGTGGGAACTCTATACCATATATAATGATGAGAAAAAGCATAACTATAAAGGCTTAACATACGAGCAAAGTAAAGACCTATCGCGATACAAAGATTATGATTTTAATACACAATTAACGGGTGTTCGATCTGAGGATAGTAGCTACTATGATCATAATAAGCAAGATTTTCAGACATATACGGTGGTAGGAAAGTTGAAGATTCCTCTTTCAAAAAATGACTCTGTAAGTTTTCGTCCCTACTTTTTGAACGATAAGGGATATAGCTACTCAGGAAGTGGTGAAAATGTTATAGAGTGGTTAGTCGACCACGATACTTATGGTGGGGTATTGGAGTATGTACATGAGTTTGACAATGCAAAAATAAAAGCAGGGTATTGGTACCAAGAGGATGAACCTCCAGGACCACCGACAAGTAGAAAGATACTAAATGCGAGCACTATGGAGTTTATAAAGTGGGAGCGTATTGTTGGTGTAAATCAAAATCATATTTTTAATGCTCCGTTTTTGACATATGAGCATAGAGTACAAAACACAATTATTGAAGCAGGTCTGAAGTATCTTTGGTTAAGTTCTCCTGCACTTACTAGTTATAAGACAGCAGGCATTGGAGATGTTAGTTATGAGACTGCTTTAAGCCAAGTCTCCGCAGTAGACTTTACCCTTGAATCTAATGGATATGAAGTTTTTTTACCAAACCTAGGTGTGACACACTACTTGAATGATGACTCATATATAAAAGTGAGTTACGGTAGGAACTACAATACACCCAACTATGGTTTTGGTGGAAGTATGATTAGTTACTTTAATAATGCAGCTGTTAATAAAGATACAACACTCATACAAAAAATGTGGGATGCACTTAAGCCAGAAGAGTCTGATAACATAGATCTTGGATATGCATATGAAGGCTCAAAATACTCTTTTGAATCTTCACTTTTTTACTCAAAAGTTATCAATGTTGGAGGTACATTTTATGATCCAATCCTTGATTACAACTATCAACAAAATATTGCTGAGGCAGAGTCATATGGAGTTGAGTTAAGTGCTGGCTATAAGGTTTCTAAAGATCTACTAATTAAAGGTGCAGCGACATATAACCACTATGCATTCACAAGTGATATTGAGGCTTCATCTGGTGCATACATAAAAACTAAAGGCAACCAACTCCCTGATGTTCCACTCTTTTTTGGAAATTTATCAGCAGAGTATGACCTTAAAGGGTACAAGTTTGTGCCTATCGCAAGATATTTAGGCAAGCGTTATGTAGATGTTGAGCATAACTACACTATTGACCCATACTATTTACTAGATCTTTCTGTGTCTAAAGAGTTTAAAATAGATGAAAAGCAGAGTTTGAGTCTCTCAGTTGCATGCACAAATCTTTTAGATGAAGAGTATATCTCAACATTTGGAGCTTCAGAGTTAAATGTTAAGCCTGACATTACTTACACAGTTGGTGCACCAAGAACATTTTTCGCATCACTGAGTTACAAGTACTAGAAATATAAAGAATTAAAAAAAAGGAAAAGAGATGAAAAAAAGTATAATAAGTTTGTCCGCAGTAGCATCAATGGCTCTTGCAGATGGGAGTTATAACCTTGGAAAAGTTAGCATTGAGAGTTCCATTGAAGATGTAAATGTTATAGAAAAAACCATAACTTCACAAACAATAGAGCAGAACAATGAAAGAACAGTTGCACAAACACTTGATAATGTAAGTGGAATTAGTATGAACAGCATCGGTGCTAGAGGTGAGAGTACTATTAGTATGCGTGGATTTGATGCTAAAAGAATCGGCGTTTTTATAGATGGGATTCCTATATATGTACCTTATGATGGTAATTTTGACTACAGCAGATTTCTTACAAACGACATAGCAGAGATTGACATCTCAAAAGGCTACTCTTCAATAGCTTATGGAGCAAACACTATGGCTGGTGTTATAAATATCATCTCAAGAAAACCTTCTAAAGAGATAGAGGGAAACATTAGAGCTGAGCTTATTTTAGATTCGCAAGCTGGTATTTCAAGACATGTAGAGAGTATAAATGTTGGCTCGCGTTTAGACAACTTTTATGTACAACTGAATGGAGCTTACAGTAGTCGTGATCATTTTAGAATGAGTGATGATTATGAACCAACAGCAGGTTCTGACCAACCAAAAGGTGATAGACTTCGTTCAGAATCAACAGATAAAAAAATAAATCTAAAAGCAGGTTATGTGGCAGATGATGGTAGTGAGATTGCCATCACTTATGCAAATCAAAAAGGTGTTAAAGAACAGCCATCAAGTGTTGATAGCTCACGTGCTAGTGTTCGTTACTGGGATTGGCCATACTGGGATAAAGAGACTTACTCTATTTCTGGACAGAAGAACTTTGAAAATAGTTATATAAAAGCACTGGCTTATTATGACACCATAGAAAACTCACTCTTTTCTTATGACAATATAGAACACACTTCTATGAATATGGGTAGAGCCTTTAAAAGTCGTTACGATGACTATAGTTATGGTGCGAGATTAGAGTTTGGTTTGCAAACTGCTAACAACTTTGTAAAGTTAGCTGCAAACTATAAAAAAGATGTGCATAATGCTTACGATATAGACAAAGTTACAGGAGTTGAGACTCTAGAAGAGGATTATGAAGACCATACTATTTCTCTGGGTATTGAAGATGAGTATATTATTTCAAAATCTTTTAAACTCCTTGCTGGACTTAGCTATGACCAAATGAAAAGTGATAAGTTGTATGACACAAATAGTGCATATCAAGATGCACTAAAGCTCACTACACAAGATGCCCTTACACCACAAGCAGCTCTTATTTATACTCTAGATGAGAGCTCAAAGTTAAGAGTGAGTGCAGCACAAAAGACATATATGCCTAGCATGAAAGATAGATACTCACGTAGATTTGGAACATCGGTCCCAAATGTAGAATTGGAAAATGAGTTAGCAAATCACTTTGAACTTAGTTATAACTATGCTAAAAATAAGTTAAGTGGGCAAGCAAATCTCTACTACTCTTATACTAAAGATGCAATACAGAGTGTTAGATATGCAGCAGATCCAACTTTAGAACAAAATCAGAATGTAGGTGATTTTGAGCATAAAGGTTTAGAACTTGAAGTTGCATATAAGACAGAGTCTACGAAACTAGGTGCAAACTATGCCTTTGTTGATGTAAAAAACAAAAAAGATGAAGAAGTAAAAAGAACCGGAGTTCCTAGAAATCAAGTTTTTGCTTACGCTGAGCAAGAGCTTGGTGCGGGATTTTCTGTGTATGCAAATATGAAGTATAGAAATGGAGAGTATAAGCAAATCTCAAATAGAGATTATGTAAAGATGGATAGTTTAACAACTTTTGATGCAAAGCTAATCTATAACTATGCAAAGTCACTTCAGGCAGAGATTGGTGTGAAAAATATTACAGATGAGCTAATAGAGTATGACCCAGGTTTTATAGAAGCCGGTCGCGAATTTTTTGTAACTGCAAACTATAAATTTTAAAGGAAAAAGATGTTTTTAGAAAAACTTGATTTTGCTCAGATGTATGTAGAGCACAAAAAGAAAACGGTATTTAAAGGTAAAAATAGTCAGGATTGGGATGATAAGTCAAAAGAGTTAGCGGGTACTATGCAGCACTCCTCTTATGTTGATGAGTTTATATCTCGCATGGATATCAAAGGCGATGAGGTCGTTTTAGATATAGGTTGTGGTCCGGGAACACTAGCCATTGAGCTGGCAAAAAAAGTAAAGCATGTCATCGCAATAGACTTTTCAGAGGGAATGCTTCGTGAACTAAAAAGCTTTGCAAAAAAAGAGAAAGTCACTAACATTACTACTTATCATATGGGCTGGGATGATGACTGGGGTGAGTTACCAAAGGTAGACATTGCCGTAGCCTCAAGAAGTGTAGAGGTTTCAGACTTAGATAAAGCCCTCCAAAAGATGAACAAACAAGCAAGAAAAGCTTGTTATTTGACTTACAAGGTTGGTGGAAGTTATGTAGATATGGAGATACTAGACTTTATCAACAAAAGCATAATTACGAAACCAGATTTTTGGTACATTCCTATTTTGCTTTATAAAGAGGCATATCTTCCTTATGTAGACTACATTGAAACACAAAGAGGTAATATCAAAAGTACAAACGCTGATGTCTTTATAAACTCTCTTATATGGAGTCTTGGAGGACTAGATGATGCACAACAAGAAAAAGCTAGAGAGTACTTTGATCTATACATAAAAGATAAAGAAGCTTATTCAAAACCTTTTACATGGGCGTTTATCTGTTGGAGTACTAGAAAAAACACTACTCTTTGCTAAGAGTAGTGTTACACTATAAGGGGCTTGATATCTTCACTAAATTCTTTGAGCATAGCTCTACTTGTATCTAGGTCTAAAGATGCAGTTTTTAGTATGAGGTGAAGATTTGGAATAGCATTTTTTAATTTTTGTATCTGCTCTACACACTCATCAGCTGTGCCGATGATTCCCGCATCTATAAACTTTTTCGCATGAAAAAACTCATATCTTTGTGCTAAGAGTGCTTCATAGTTTTCTTGAGTAAAGGCGGGCTGTTCTTTTTTTGCTTTTACAGCCTGCATACACTTTATGAAGTAATCTGTTGCAGGGATAGCAGCTTCTTTTGCTTCTTTGTTTGTCTTGGCAACATTAAATATACGCATAACAATCGCTTCGGGAAATACACCAGAAATAGAGTGATAAAGCTCTGAAGCACTCTTGCACTCTTCTAGAGATGCTCCTTGAGAAAACATCAGACCATAACCATATTTTGCAGCATACTCTATGGTTTCGTGTGTGGAAAATGTTGCAATGAAAAAAGGCACTTTTTCTTGAACTCTTTGAGGTTGTAGTGTTTTGTCACTATGAAGAAGGTTCTTTATATGCTCTACACTCTCATACATCTGCGCTCTCAGTTCATCAGGACTTTTCTCGAAGTACTCCATGTCAAGAGCAAAACCACCTTTTGCAAAGCCCGCATTTATACGACCGCCACTCAAAACATCAAGAGTAGCAATCTCTTCAGCTAAACGCACATCATGATAAAAAGGGGCCAAAAACGCGGCACTTCCTAAACGCATCTTTGATGTTTTAGCACTAAGGTATGCCATAGCGAGTGTAGGATTTGGGATGATGCTAAAACTGTTAAAGTGATGCTCTGCAAGCCACACTTCTTCAAAGCCTAAGCTCTCAGCATACACAGCCATATCTAATTCTTTAAGTATGGCGTTTGATTGGTTTTGGTGGAAGTTTTCATGGAGTAAAAATATACCTGTTTTCATTTTTTTGCCTTTTTATGAGATATCTTAAGTCCTAGTGTTGTAAGGTCGATGCCTTGTGTATCTTTGTAGAGGAAGTTCATTTGTCTCCTTTAAATGTTTTTGTGTGCAAAAACTGGAATGCAGCGTTTATGTAGACCGTGTTCTATGATGTCTGATTGTACACCATAGATATCTTCTATCATTTGAGAGTTTATCACTTGGTGAGGCTCTCCATCGGCTACTATTTTTCCTGCGTTTAGTACAACTACACGAGTTGAGACAAGAAGAGCATGGTCAGGATAGTGTGTGGTCTTTAAAAAAGTATACCCCTCTTGTGAGAGGCTTTTTATGAGTTCAAGTAGTCGTATTTGGTTGCCATAGTCAAGTCCATTTACCGGTTCATCCATGATAAAAAAGTTTACCTCTTGAGCGAGTGCTCTAGCAAGTAGAACAAGTTGTTTTTGTCCACCGCTTAGTTGTCCAAAAGGACGATTGTGGAGATTTAAAATCCCTACACGTCTAAGTGCATCAGTAGCTTTTTTCTCATCGTGTGCTGAGGGTGAGGCAAAGATGCCAAGCTTAGAGATTCGACCCATAAGAACCATCTCCAAAACACTATAGTTAAAAGGAACATTGTGATACTGGGGTATATAAGCTATGTGCGAGGCTATCTCTTTGTGCGAGCATTTTTGAAGGGCTTTGTTGTTGAGCTTTATCTCTCCTTTTCCCTCAAGAAGCTTGAGTATAAGACGAATGAGTGTACTTTTTCCACAGCCGTTTGGTCCCAAAAGAGAGATGACTTCGCCTTTGTATAGCTTAAAGTTTATGCCACTTAGAACATTGTGATTTTTGTAAGAAAAGTGTAAATCTTTTACTTCTATGATAGGTTTTAGTTCCATGCTGCCCTCGCGTTTTTAAGTACGATGATAAAAATTGGTATACCGATGAGTGAGGTCAAAATCCCAATAGGAATCTCAACACTCAAAGCAAGTCTAGAAATTGCATCAGCTAAAAGTAAAAATGCTCCACCTACAAGAGCTGAGAGAGGTATAAGCAAACGATGTGATGGTCCAACAGCCATGCGAATTATATGAGGAATGATAAGCCCAATCCATCCAATAATTCCAGCCATAACAACACTCAGTGAACTCGCAAGTGTAGCAAGAACTATAGCGGTGATTCTGATGGCTTTTACATTTACTCCAAGTGCTTTTGCCTCTTCATCGCCAAGACTTAAAATATCAAAGTATTTTCCCATAAAAATCATGCCAAATATACTCATTGAAATTGGCACACCAACAAGTACAACTTCGTTAAAGTCAGCCATAGAGAGTGAACCCATAAGCCAGTAAACAATGGCGGGGAGAGTACTGTATGGATCAGCTACATACTTTATGACAGAGAGGAGGGATGTAAAAAGTGAACCACTTATAACACCGCCAAGAACGAGCATAACAGTAGAACGCGATGATGTAACCATAGAGCCTATGAGTATGGCAAACACCACTGCGATGAAGCCAAAGACAAATGCCAAAATCTGCACTACAAACCACTGCTCACTTAGAAGCATACCAAGTGCCGCACCAAATGATGCTCCGGCTAAAACACCTAGAATTCCTGGAGAGACAAGAGGGTTCACAAACATCGCTTGAAAAACGCCACCACTCGTAGCAAGAGCTGCACCGATAAGAATAGCAAGTAAAACGCGAGGTAAGCGAATCTCTGTGATGATGTTGTTTATAAGCTCATACTCCGCTTGTGGCATTGTTTGCTTGGCTGTAAACTTCATCTGTAAGTACTCCATAAATGTAGAGATATCTATAGGATACTGTCCCCACAAAAGAGAAAAAAGCGCCATCGCAAAAAGTAGAAGAGCTCCTAGGTATAAGCTTTTCATTCTTCTACTCTTAAAATACTCTGTGCTTCTTCTTGTGTAAGAGAGACATCTAAAAACAGAGCATAAAAACTAATGACTCTTTGGACTATATCCTCTTTGTATGCATCTGGGTGGAAGATACTAAGAAGCCACTCACTCCCCAAAATTCTCATAAAAGAGGGCGGTCTATCAAGCCAGTTAAAGGGTGTTTTTGGAACTATATAGACTTGTTTATTTTTTACAGCTGTGATTTGTGCATAGAGTTTGTTTTTGTAAATTGCGTCATAAGAGGCTCTGTTTTGAGCGATTATGACTTGTGGATTATAAAGTAGAAGTGTTTCTGCATTGATGCGTTCTTGCCCCATACGAGAGCTCTGTTTACACTGATGAACATTTTCTCCCCCAGCAAAATTAAACGCCACTATATGAAAAGAGTCGCTACACTCCGTAGCAAGTCCATCTTCACCTTGAGCATAGTAGTAGCGTTTTGGTGTGAGTCCTTTGAGTCTACTTTTTGTATTTTGTATGCTTTGGTCTGCATAAGCACTAAGTTGTTTGCCGCGTTTTTCTTCACCGATGGCGTTTGCGATGATAGTGATGGCGTTTGGAATATCTTCTACCTCTTTAAAAGGTACTAAAAGTGTAGGGAGTTTTGTCTTATAGATAGACTTTTCTATGGAGCCTAGCATTAGCGTTTCATCCCAGACTAGTACAAGATCAGGGTTTGCATTTATGAGTGTTTCAAGATTTACATTGTAAGAGCCACCATGAAAAGAACCAAAAACTGGCTGTTCTAAAAAGCTCTCTTTGAGATACTTTTTTGAGCCTAAATTGTTAGCATTTTTAGGAGCGAAGTTTATGCCTAAGATTTTTTCAGGGTTTATTGCATAAAGAAAGTAGGTCATGGGAGGAGAAGAGCCAAAGACTTTTGTCGGTGTTTGTGCTTGAAGTGTAAACACTAAAGCAATACAGAGAGTAAGTATGGTCGAGATTTTCATTGTTTAGGTTCCTTAAGAGTTTTTGAGTGAAAAAGAGATAGGGATTTTTAAGTCAATTTTTCTGTGAAGTTGTGGGTATTCTCCGCTTAGAGCGAGGACTGTTTGGAGTGCTTTTTTGTCAAGTGAAGTGTTGCCACTGCGAGAGAGTATGTTGGCACTTTGCACTTTTCCATCAGCACTTAAAACAAAAGAGACAACAACAGTTCCCTCTATTTTAAGTCGTCTAGCCATTGGTGGGTAGACAAGTGAATTTTGAATTAAAGAGCGGATTTGGCTGAGCTGACTTTGTGAAATTTCTTCTTCTTGTGGTGGTTGTGTTTTTTGCACTTCTTGTGTCTGTTTTGTTACTTGTGTAGGTGCCTCTTGCCTTGGTCTTTCAGCAGTTTTTGTTGGTGTTTTTTGAAGAGTCTCTTCTACTGGCGTTTGCTGTGGTAATGGTTCAGCAGGTTTTAATGGCTCTTGAGGGAGAAGTGACTTTTGCTCAACACTCTTTTTTTTAACTACATTTTTTTTGGCAATGGTTTTAGAAGTAGGCTTTGGCTTTGCAACTTTTTTTGCTGCTACTGGCTGCTTTATAAGTGGCTTGATTGGGCTTGGTTTTGTAACTGGCTTTGCTACTTCTACAAGCTTAGGTACTCCCATAAGCGAGACACTGATTTTTGTCTCTTTTAGGCTTTGGGCTTCTTTTGTAGGCTCTGAAGATGAACTATAAAAAAGTACACCTAGAAGTGTAGAGTGAAGCACTAAAGAGATTAAAAATGCTTTTATTTTATCTACATTGTACTTGTGTATATAGTTTGACATAACACTTATGAGTGAGATATCAAAGAGCCTTAGTGTCATCTTAATGCATGCCTAACATATTTCTAGTTGAAGTTTTCATTGTGAGTAGTTCCTATTTTTAATTTTTTACTATCGTTGTTTATTTTAAAACATAATGAATTCTAGGAAAATAAAGCTTAATCCTTCTTTACCTTTGTCTTTTATCTTTTTACAAATCTTCTAAAAAGATAAGATTACTCCCTTGAATAGATATAATGCTATTATCAAAATAAAGAACTTTAGAATATAGAAGAGGGTTGTTATGAAACTAGATGGGCGTTTTTGGCTGACAAAAGATGAGAAGAGTTTTTTAGGTTCAGGGCGGATTGAACTTTTGAAACGCATAGAGACTACAGGCTCTATGAACGCGGCTGCAAAAGAGATGAAGATGAGTTATAAGGCAGCTTGGGAGAGGGTAAACTCTATGAACGAACTGGCTGAAAAGCCTCTCATAGAGCGAAAAACTGGTGGAAAAGGTGGAGGCGGAACAAAGCTCACGCCTTATGCTTATGAGATGATTGAGACTTATGAAAAACTTGACGCACTTCATAGACAATTCATCGAGCGTTTTTCACAAGCCTCAGATTCGCCAGAGCATCTAGCAAAAATACTTAATCGTCTTTTTCTAACAACAAGTGCCCGTAACCAGCTTCTATGCAAGATAACACACATCTCTTACGACAACGTTTATGCAAAGATAACTATGCAACTTAACGAAAAACAAAAAATTGTCTCTACCATTACAGCCACTTCTATGAACAATCTCAACTTAAACATAGGTGATGATGTTTATGCCATCATAAAGTCAAGTGATGTCAGCATTTCATCAAACACTACTGATTTCGCTGATATGGAAAATGTAAATATTATACAAACGCAGCTTATAGACATAGTCTCAAATGAGACTCAAAGTGAGCTCAGACTCAAGATAGATGAGAAAAAAGAGCTTGTTGGTGTCATCTCAAACGAGCAGAGTAAAGATATGAAAGTGGGCGATACTCTCTATGCAAACATCGGATATCTCAACATAATCATAGGTATGTAAAATTCTTTTAGGATTGTTTAACATTTTCTATTATACTATTCGCTATGTCAAAATAAACATAAAGGATTTAGAATGATAAATAGGTTAATTTTTCTTTGGACAATAATGGGAGCGACACTTCTAGCTAGTTCCATAAACATAGCAGTAGCTGCAAATGTAAGTTATGCGATGGATGAGCTAAAACTGGCGTTTAACAAAGAACACCCTGAAGTAGACGTAAAGGTGACACTTGGGAGCAGTGGAAAACTTACAGCACAGATAAAGCATGGAGCACCCTATACTCTTTTCATGTCAGCAAATATGTTTTATCCCCAAGCACTCTATAAAGATAAGATAGCTCTTACAAAACCTCTTGTGTATGCACAAGGTTCTTTAGCTTATCTAAGTGTAAAGCCAAGAGATTTTTCAAATATAAAAGAGTCATTAGCAGGCTCATCTATAGACAAAATCGCAATAGCAAACCCAAAAACCGCCCCTTATGGAAAAGCGGCTTACGAAGCTATGAGTAAAATGGGAATCTTAGAGAGCGTGAAGCCTAAGTTTGTTTATGCTGAGTCTATTTCTCAAACAGTTGCTTATGCTGTAAGTGCAGCAGACATCGGCTTTATAGCTAAGTCCTCACTCTATAGTCCAAAAATGAGCGCTTATAAAGAGGGAGTAAACTGGCAAGAAGTAGATAGCTCTCTTTACACTCCAATAGAGCAGGGCATAGTTATTTTAAAAGACGACAAGGCGACGAGAGCGTTTTACGAGTTCATACTAAGCGAGAAGGCAAAAGAGATTTTTAAACGCTACGGGTATTTACTTTAAGCTTTTACCTACTCTTTAGAAGATTAAACGACATTTTTACCCTATGAACTCTTCTGATAGTAAGTTACAATACCAAACTTTAATTGAGGAGAATACAAATGAAGATTAAAATATCACTAGAGTGGTTTTTAAATCCTGATCATCTACCAATGGTAGCAGGAGTTTTTACTGGAAAATATAAAGAGGCTGGTTTAGATGTTGAGATTATTCAACCAGACGAGCATTATGACGGTTTTGAAGATTTAAAAGATGGAAAAATCGACATACATTGTAATGAGCCACTACATCTTTATGAACACTATTTTGATGGTTTAAAATCACTTGGATGTTTCTTTGAAACAGATGGTGGGGTTATGATAAGAGCTGACAGAGTGGAAAAACTCAAAGCTAATGGTAAGATAAAAATCACAACACCAGCATCAAACCCAATTACAAACAAAATAGGTTTTGAGATAATCAAACGCTATGCAGATAAAAATGGTTTTGTAATAGATAGAGAAAATGTAGAGTTCATCGAAACTGACTTTTGGCACATAAACAACATGAAAAATGATGAAAGTTTTGATGGTGCTTGGTTATGTTTTTATAACTTCGAGGGAGTTGAGGCTGAGATGGAAGGTTTTGAAAACCTTTTTATTGACCAACACAAATCACCATATCCAAACTTCTCTGCACTAGAGTTTATGACTACACAAAAGACTATGGATGAAAAAGGTGAAGCAATTTGTAAATTTCTTGAAGTAACAAATGAGATGGCAACATACCTGCAGTCTCATAAGCTTGAGGGACAAACTATCTACTATGACTATACAAAAGAGCAAAGAACTCCTTTGATGGACAAAATCATTGCAGATACAATCCCTAGACTTCAAACTGATATTAAAGCGGATTCTGTAAAATGGAAAGAGCTTTATAACTTTCTAGAAGAGCTAGAACTTGTAAAAATTACTCCAGAACAATACGCTGGAATTTGGGAAACTAAGGCTCACTAGTTAGAGCGACTCTCTTAATCTTCGTACCCATAAGAGAGCACTCTAGTTTTTGAGCCTTGCTATACAACTACATTTACCTTACATAATAATGAATCAATTAAGGGAGAAGTGACTCTCCCTTTTTTCTTTTACAACAAATTTTTCTTCATCTCTTTAGCTGCAAGTGCATACCCACCGTTTGAACCGTCCACAAAATGAACATGTTTTCCGTGTCTTTGAAAAACTAAACAAGTCATCAGCGAAGTAGCACTTTTATGGATGCCGAAGTGAAGATTTCCTTTTAAAAACTCTTCTTGAAGGTAAGTCTCAAGAGCCTGCGTTTCTTCTTTTGTCGCAGAGATAACCGTACGAAACATATCGTCAAACTTTTGAGTGTCACTTGTATGGAGGATGTTGTTCTTGTACTCTCCCCACTGACCAATTTTAAAAGAGATAAGTAATCCTCCAAGAGCATTGATAGCCATCATACCTAAGATATGAAAAAGCTTTATATAATACTTTGGAGAGTATAAAGAGGCTTCGATTTTTAGATTTTTTGGATTAAAACTGAGATGTAGGTTTTTCTCTTTGATGGGATGTCTTGCATCGTAAACGCCAAAGATTGCATCGAGTTTGTGAAATAGATTTGCATAGATGGCATCACTCTCTTCATCTTTAGCTTTTATAAGAACACTCAAAACTTCATCTTTTGGAGAAGGAATCTCTTGCCATCTACACTCAAGCGAAGTAAAGTCGGCATAATCCATACTCGCTTCACTCTCCTCTAAAGTATAAGTTTCAAAATGATTTTTTATGAGATGGTCTGCATGTTCTAGCCCTCCACCGCGGACTATTGCTTGTGTGTAGTTGTCTGAAACGCTATGTTTTGTCATAAGGATTTTTTTGTCGTCTTTGTAGATTTCACTTACTCTTATGACTCCTATGCGAAGGTCAAGGAGGTAGTTGGTTTTTACAATGGCTCTTACATTGTTAAGTGAAAGGCAAGCTCTCTCATAAAGAACAGGCGGGATGAAAATGCTCGCACCATCTCCACCAAACAAAAAGGGAATTTCTATCTCTTTGGCAAGGTTTAAAAGTGCGACGATACTCATAGCCCCTATAAAGTTTACATCCTTATAACGTCCCTCTTCTATGGCTTTTGTAGAGCCTTTGATATCTGTAACTATAAGATACCAATCTTCAGGAACAGGTGAGTAGTTTTGTATCTGAGTAAGTTCATAAAAATTAGAGATACTCTTTAGCTCAGAGTAAAAACTAGTCTGCATAGGGGGACCTTTTTTATGAATTATAGCTTATGTAAAGTAATATAGAATGAAGTAACAAATAAGTCATACTAAAGAGTGAATGATTGTTATAAACTAGCACTTAAGATAAGGAGCTAGAAGATGAATATCTATGAGAAAACTTCATTAATAGAGTGTTCGCTTGAGGATTTGTATGCGTTTCATACGGATATGAAAAACCTTAAAGCAATCAGTCCAAAGGGAATAAAAGTCACTCTTTTAAATGAAGACTTCGTGCCAAAAGAGGGTGCACTTCTGCATTTAAAAACTGTAAAGAACTTCATACCCATTTTGTGGGAAGTGAAGATTGAAAAGATGGATGCACCGAACTTACTTGTCGATGTGGCCGTGAAGTCACCCTTTAAATTTTGGAAGCACTCTCATATCTTCACTCAAGTAGATGAAAACTTTTGTGAGCTTAAAGATAGAGTTGAGTATATAGCTCCATTTGGATTTTTAGGCTCTTTACTCAACTTTTTTGTACAATACGAACTAGAGAAGATGTTTAGATTTAGACATCAGATAACTAAACAACTACTAGAGGAGAAGATATGAAATTTTTATGGATGACATTGCTACTAAGTCTTACGCTTTTTGCAGGAGATAAAATGAGTATATACGATATAGAAGTTAAAGATATAGATGGCAAAGTTGTAAAACTAAGTAAATATGAAAACCGTGTTATGCTCATAGTAAATGTAGCGAGTAAATGTGGTTACACTGAGCAGTATGCGGGACTTCAAATGCTTCATGAGAAGTATTCAAAAGAGGGACTAAGTATCTTAGGTTTTCCTTGTAACCAGTTCCTCTCTCAAGAACCAGGCACAGAAGAAGAGATAAAAAACTTCTGTATGAGTAATTTTGGGGTTGAGTTTGATATGTTTTCTAAAATCAATGTAAATGGAGATGAGACAAATCCCCTTTATGTGCTACTCAAAAAGAGTGCTGGAGGTTTTGTAACAGATAGTATCAAATGGAACTTCACAAAGTTTTTAGTAGATAAAAATGGGAAGGTAGTAGAACGCTATGCTCCATCTGTGAAACCTGCACAGATAGAAGATGATATCAAAAAACTACTTTAAATTTTTCTGCTTGTTTTCTAGGTGAATATCCAAACAGACTATGTACTCATTTTGCTCTAAAGAAACCTTTTTAGAGTAAGTTTTACAGAGATTACCTGAAGCAGCTGATATATACTTTTTGCTCATATAGTCTCCATCTTTAGAGTTTTTACATATATAAAAGTACTCCTTTAAAGAGTGGTCATCACCAGAGACTGAGGGTTCATAGAAACCTTTTTCTTCTGCGAGAAATAGTGTCTTACCAATCTGTTGAGCACTTCGCACTTCTATGATATATAAAGCCTCAATCCCTCCATTTTTAGTCAAAATCTCTTGAACCAAGCTATTATCTAGTAGTGTTTCTCTATTTAATTTTTTTACTATTTGATCTGTAATAGATGATGCTTCTAAAAAGAGTGCTCTATTGGATAGCATAATCTCTTTTAGGTATTGACCATGCTTTATACGAATTTTTTCTATTTTTTGTAATATCTCTAAACTATTTTTTATCTCTGCTTTTGGTCTTGAGAACCAGTAACCTTGATAGATTTGAATATCAAAGTTTAGACATTTGAGTATTTCACTCTCATTTTCTACTCCTTCAGCTAGAACAGTAGCTCCTATACGATGACACATACTAGCGACAGACTTTACAATCTCTGCGTTGATATAGTTGTCTGCTATATCTACAAGAAGTGACCTATCTATCTTAACAATGTCAGGCTCAACAATAGCAAGTCTTTCATACTGAGAACTTCCTGTTCCAAAATCATCAATGGCAATAATGAAGCCCCGTTCTTTATAGTATGCTGTAAATTCAATGAGGGCATTTGTGTTTTCTACACTATCCTCTTTGATTTCAAGAACAACATTTTTTGAAGGTATCCCTAACTCTTGAAGTAACTCTTCAAAATTGTACTGCTCTTTTTTAAAGTTTTTATTTATAGAAGTTGCTTGAAAATTTAAAAAAAGTAATGTTTTTTCATCTTTGAGAAAGTATGAATGAAATTTTTTAATAGCTAAAACATGTAAGGAGCTATCAAGTTTTACACAAAGTTTCTGCTCTTCTGCTTGAGAAAAGAGCAGAGGAGGAGAGATGTAAGACTCTTCATTATAAGCCCTAACAAGAGCTTCATATCCAAATATCTTGTTTTTATTGACAGAAACAATGGGCTGTAAAAAAACATCAACAGCAGTAATTCCTAGTTTAGATATGTCCATAAACTAGCCTCTCTTTGTCATATGTGTAAGATTTTCTTGTACGAGATTTGTTTCGATTTTTTCTATGTTTAAAACACTAAGTACATCTTGAGAGTCTGCATTTTTAGATGGAAATACCACACTTTGTATAAGTGTACCGTTGCCTATGATGTACTCATCAAGAGGTCTTATGTTCTCAAGTTCTACTGAGGGGATACTGCTGAGTGAACTTACAAGTATACCAATGTAGCCTTTTTTACCGTAGTTTAGGATGATGATCTCTTCATACTCACCATCATGTTTCTCTTGTATAAATTTTTGAATGTCAATCACAGAAACAAAACTATCTTTGTACATCATAGTACCTTTAAAGTGATGCTCTTCATCCATTTTGAGAGTGCTGTTTAGAGCACTTATACTCACAGCTTCAACCACATCTTGCGTTTTGACACCTAGCCATTTAGATCCAACCATAAAAGTTGCTATCTCCAAAGACTCTTTATCGTTTTGAACAGATAAGTCCTCTTTGATATCTGCAATCTCTTCTTCAATATCTATACGTGTTTGTGCAACATTACTTATATATGAAAATACAAAATTATATATATTGTTAACATAGTCGTCTGTAGGACCTTTATACTCACGATAGCCTTTTGAACATTTGACACCAAGTGCATAGTAATCCCCTTGATACTCAATAATCTCACTCAGTGATTCACCATTTTTAAGCATAAAAAACTTTTTGTCTAGATTGAAAATATCACCAATCACTAGGTCTGAATTATTAGACGCGATGATAGTTTGCTCTTGTGTAGTTAAAACAGAGAAGAGGGCATTAGAATTTACTTCATGTTTAGGTTTTGGAAGTGACTCTATTATCATCTGCTCAAATTGAAGTTTAGAGTCAAAAACAATTCCAATTCCTCCTATAACTTCAGACTCATCAAGTGAAGAACGAATGGCCGCATTGTAGATATATGTGTGTTCATTGTTGTATAGTGCAGACTTTTCAAATTCGCTAACAAAGTACTTTGAAGTATCACTGAGTTCTAAGGTGGAGTTTACCCATGTGTTAGAGAGTTTCGTTCCTATGAGATGCCCTTGTGACTTTTGTGAAACGCCAACGATAATACCTGCTTTGTCATAAACAAAAAGATTTGTATAAACTGTATAGAGTGTGTTTATTTGCTCTAAAATTTTGTTTATTTTTCGGCTGGCATTTGCATCTATATTTTTTGATTCTAGTATCTTTCTAAAATCAGGTGTAAGTGCCCACCATCTACAGTCATTTGCTCTTTCATAGAGATTTCTATCCATGATATCTAAGATTAAATCAGCTAAAAAGACACTATCACTTAAGACCATAGTTTTAGTAAGTTTTGCCATAGAGTCACCAATGATATTTTTGGTTTGTTCACCCGTTTTTTTTATCTCTTGGAGTAAGGCTTTTGAGAACTGTTTGTTGTCATTATGAGAGTTGTTCTGTTTTACATTTCCATTCCAGATAGCACGGTTGAGATTGTACTGAATGTTAGAAGCCTGAAGCGGTACCTGCTTTAAGTTCTGCGCAAAAAGGTCACTGTGCTGTAAGATAGCTAGAAGTAAGTTTTGTGAAATGTTAAAATCTTCCTCTTCTAAAGCACTAAACGCATACTCAAGTGGGACCATGATATGTCCATACCATCCAAGTCCAAAGAAGCCTTGGTAGCCATTTGTTTTTGAACTTTTTGCAAGATAGTCTCTTCCTCCAAAGGTGACTATTTTGTAAGGTTCATCCAAAATGATTTCTAAAGGAGCACCTAGGGGAATATGATACTTGTCACTACTAGCAATGACAACTCCTTTGTCATTTAGAAGTGTCAAACACTCTTTTGTTTGTGGGTTGATGAGATTACTAAAAATACCATCCATTTCATCTTCAAATCTAAAACATAAACACAAGATACCTAAAATCTCTTCGCCATTCTTACCCATTTGAGTTACTTTATAAGAGTAAACAAGAGTTCTTTCATATTGTGGTAGAAAGTCATGGTATTTATATGTCTCAATATACTCTTCATTAGTAGAGATAACCTGCTCTAGGATTACATCGTCAGATTTTACTACCGTGTTCGATGAGTCAATATTTGCAAGAATATTTCCATGAGGATTCATAAGAATGATGTCGAAGTAAACACTGTATTTTTTAGCATACTCTATAAATCTTCTTTTAAGTTGGGCTGCGTTTTCTTGATAATCTTGTGTATATATAGTCGGAAATTTAATCAAAAATTCTTTAATAGCCTCATCTGTTGCCAAAAAACCGATGTCAGCTGTTCTTTCAAAAAGATTTCGTATAACGATATCTACAGAAACTTGCGCTTTAGAGTTCATCTCAGAGACTACTTTTTGAAGAAGTTCACTCCCAAAGTAGTTGATAAGTTCTGCTGAGAGAGCTGTAAAATCATTTTTGATTTTATTCATATTCATCCCAGCATCTCCAAGCTGACTTAAAAGAGAAAGAGTATCCCAGTTTGTTTCTAGTCCATCAAGTTTTTGTTTGCTTTGTATCACAGGCTCCATGTATTTTATAAGAGAAGAGAGTTCTTGTGATTGCTGAGAGCTACTAGAGGGGCTTTCTGGGAAGTTCATTTGTTATCCTTTTAAAATATATAACATTGTATTATAGGAATTAGCTTTTAGAGTGCCGTACCTGTAGAAAAAATAATCAAAATTATAAGTAATTATTTTTATGAAATTTTATTGTTTTAAACTTTCTTAAAGTATTGAAAATGTACTATTTATTAAATTTAATTAAAGGATTGAAATGGAACATTTCATAGCGGCATATAAACAGTATGCAGATTTTCAAGGTAGAGCAAATAGACAAAAGTATTGGATGTTTTACTTATTTTATATGATAGCTTATATTGTACTTAGTATTATTGATGCAATTATCGGTACAGAGGGATTACTTGGGGGTATATTTGCACTTGGTTCTCTTGTTCCTTCATTAGCGATTGGGGCGAGACGCTTACACGATATAGACAAAAGTGGGTGGTGGCAATTGCTTTTTCTTATTCCGATTATCGGTGCTATAGTTTTACTAGTATTTTTTGTTACAAAAGGTACAAACGGTGACAATAGATTTGGACCAGATCCATTAAGTGGACTTTAGTAGTGGCGTTTAACATTGAAAGAGACTCTTTCAATGTTAGAACTATTTTTTTAAACAGATAACATAGTTAAATTTCACCCATCTTCATAACTCTTCAGTAAAATAACTTAGTATTCATTTAATAGATGAACAAGCAAAAAGTAACTACTAAACTAATGTAAAATATTATAAAATAAATGTCAAAATATAAGGAGTCTACCATGTTAAAAGATTTGATTTATGCAGGAATCGGTGCTGCAGTTGTTATGAAAGAGAAAGTTGAGGAAGAAGTGAAAAAACTTGAAGATGAGGGTAAAATAAAAACTACTGATGCAAAAAGCTTTTTAGAGTCCATAGAGAAAAAAGGACAAGAAGAACAAACACGAGTCAAAGAGGAGTTAAAGTCTGCTCTTAAAGAGGTTATAGATGAACTAGGTCTAGCAACTAAAGAAGATTTAGCAAAATTCAAAGAGGATTTAAAATAGACTCTTTTTTTAAAAACTTACGCTTTTATACTCCGCGAAGGCTCTATGGCGTTTTTACTTTTTTACTGACAATTTATCTTGTTATCAAAAAGAAAAAGAGTTTTTTGGGTTTAAAGCCACTTGGTCCTACTGCCTTAAAAGAGAACATAACAACGCTTGGCGCGAGTTTCATAAAACTTGCCCAAGTTCTTGCTACTCGTTCTGATTTTTTTGACAAAGAGTATCTTGATGAGTTAAAAGAGTTACATGACCAACTCCCGCCTATGAGTGAGAGTGAGTTTAAAATGGTGTTTGATAAGGCGTTTACCCAAGAGAGTTTCGCCGCGTTTGAGAAAACGCCAATAGCCTGTGCCTCTATAGGACAGGTTCATGTGGCACAAATGCACTCGGGTGAAAAAGTTGCAGTTAAACTTCGCCGTAGCTCAATCCAAGCACAGGTAAACGCAGACATTAAAATCATCTCTGCGTTTAATGCAATCTTTCGTCCTCTCTTTTCACACTACACGAAAAACTCTATAGAAGCAGTTGTGAGTGAGTTTGCGAAGATGATTGTCCAAGAGGTAAGCCTCACTCAAGAGCTTAACAACTTAGTGAAATTCTCAAGTGTTTATAAAGATAGTGGTATAAAGTTTCCTACTCCCTATGTTGAGCTTTGTTGTGATGATGCAATCGTGATGAGCTTTGAAGAGGGGTGGCGTTTTGATGACAAAGAGAACATCTTAAAGCATAATATTGACTTTCATGCCATCATCGCTAAGCTTGTAGATTTCTACACAACACAGATGCTTATAAACGGTTACTTTCATGCAGATCCTCATCCTGGAAACTTACTAGTTTCTAAAGAAGGCGAGCTTATACTTTTGGACTTTGGTATGGTAAAAACTGTGCCAAACAACTCTCGCGTTGCCATCATCGAGCTTATAAAAGCGGCAAATGAGCAGGATTATGAGTCATACATTGCGGCAAACAAAAAGCTTGGAACTATCGCTTATGAAGCACCAACGGCTGAACTTGCAGAGTTTACGGCTAAAATGTTTGAGATATTTTCAAACGACAACTTAGACAGCGAGTCTATGCAACAGCTGGCGTTTGATGTTTTAGAGTCTACGAGAAACCTGCCTTTTAAACTTCCAAGTGATGCTATTTATATCTTGCGTGTGAGTGCTATCATAGAAGGTCTGGGTACGACATACATAGAAAATTTTAATGGTGTAAAAGACATTTTACCGATTTTGCAACAAAACATTCCAAAGGCTTTGGGTGCAAAAGAGTCTATAGTTGAGACACTCATAGATGAGATAAAAGATATACCATTTTTAGCAAAAGACTTAAAAACAACTCTTAAAAAGATAAGCACAAATGAGTTGCAAGTCGAACTCTCGAACGAACAACTAGGCTGGATGAAAAAAGAGCTTAAGGAGAGTGTGAGGTTCTATGCTGTTAGTTTTGGTATAATTTTAAGTTCAATTTTTGTACTCCTTTATGATAAAGAGTATAAAACAGCAGCCTTGATACTTTTTATCTTCGGTATTGCTAAAATTTTATATAAGTAAGATAGATAATGAAAGCCATAATAACTAATGTAAGTATAGTTGTGCTTGCCTTACTCCTGCTTCTACTTCTTGGTTTTCCCTTGGCAATGTTCATGGGTGAAAAACAGGGTAAAGTAGATTTAAATGAGAAGATTGAACTTCCTTTTAAAATGAGTAAAGATACGAAAGTAGCCCTTATTTACTTAGGTTATGTAGGGTGTAGAACTATTTGTATGCCTTCATTAGAAGAGTCTGCAAAGATATATGAAGCCCTTGAAGAGACTTCAAAAACAGAATTTTATTTTATAAACATCTCAAAAGAAGAGGTTGGAGCAAAAGAGTTTGCCCACTATTTTCACAAAGAGTTTGTTGGTTTACAGCTCTCTACAAAAGAGACTTCAAAACTTATGAGAGAGCTTAGAGCCTATAGCAGTGATGCTTTAGTAGAAGGTGGTGAGATTTATCACACTGGATACTTGTACTTAATCACACAAAAAAAAGAGGGTGAGTTTATCTTGAAGTCAATGTACTACACCCGACCATTTGACATTGAGTCAATTATATTAGACATAAAAAAGGAACTTAAATGAACTTAGCGGTTTTGTTTGGAAACTATAGCGGATTATCTTCCATTACTCAAAATAACCTCCATCAAGAGGCAAAAAATGCAGATAAAGGTTTTATATTTATCTTTATCTTAAACTGGTTAGTTGTCTCTTTTGTGACATCCCTTACATATGGAACTTATATGCTCGGTATTATCGGTGGTGGATTGCTTACGGGACTTGCATTTTTAGTCTATCACTTCTTTAAGGGACAATCTATTTCGCGTATTGCGATTGGTATTTTGATTATGGGCTTTCCTATTATCATGATTCAGCAACATTTAGGTCGTATTGAGATGCACTTTCATATCTTTGTGGTACTGGCGTTTATGTCTATGTATAAAGATATCATGCCTATTATTGCAGCTTCATTAACTATTGCGGTGCATCACCTACTTTTTACATACTTACAATTAAACGACGTAGTTATTGGTGGAACGAAGATAGTCCTTTTTAACTACGGTTGTGGGTGGGATATTGCATTTTTACATGCCGCGTTTGTTATAGTGGAAGCTGCTGTACTCATTTATATTGTGTACATGATTACAAAACAGTATTTAGAGTCGATGCAAGTGATTCAAAATTTAAGTGAGATAACACACAACAATGATTTAGCAGTAGAGATTAAAAATGACACAGTTCAAGGGGCTGCGTTTTATGAGTTTGTATCTTCACTAAGAAGTGTGATTAACACAGCAAAAAGCTCTTCAAATCAGACAACACAGATAACAAACAAGGTAAAAACTTTAACAGATTCTCTTAATGTAAGTTCTAAAAAACAGCATGACTCTATAAACCAAATCACAGAAGATTCTAACATTATGAAAAGTGAGATTAACCAAACAGATAAGGATATACAGTCTGCAAAAGAGCGTTTGGATGAAGCAAACGCTAATCTTCAAAACATTGGTGAGAAGATAAACTACTTCACACAAAATGTAGAACAAACAGCTGAGATGGAAAATAGTATGTCTGAAAAACTTACAGAGCTTACTCATTCGGCTGAAGAGATTAAAAGTATCTTAACTGTTATCTCAGACATCGCAGATCAAACAAACCTCCTTGCACTAAACGCAGCCATAGAAGCAGCACGTGCTGGAGAACATGGTCGTGGTTTTGCTGTTGTTGCTGATGAGGTTAGAAAACTTGCAGAGAGAACGCAGAAGTCACTTACAGAGATACATGGAAGTGTAAATGTCGTTGTTCAATCCATCAACGATACAAGTGACACTATGGGTAAAAACGCAGCAAACATTAACCAACTAAGCCATGACTCAAGTGAGATGCGTTCAACACTAAATGAGACTATGGAGATTGTTAATGAAACTGCAAACCTATCAGGTAAGTCATCAGAAGAGTTTGCGAAAAACATTGTAAAACTTGAGACACTTGTTTCTACTATTCATGATGTTGAGAGTTTAGCATCTGCTAGTTTTGAAGACCTTAAAGAGATAGTATCTACTATTGATTCATTGACTCAAAGTACAAAAGAGCTTGATAGTGAGCTTAACATTTTCAAATCTTAATACAAAGATGAAAATAAACTGACAAATATTTACTACTAACACTTCACAAAAGAGTGTACTATGTCTTAAAATAAAAATTTAGGACATCAGTATGCCACACATCGTTTTAGAAAAAATTAACTCAACAAAAGAAGCTTTTGAAGCCGTAGAACCTTTTGGCCAAAAGATAGAAGGCGGCATTTTAAAAGTGATGGATAAGTACATAAACGCCAATGAGCAGAGTGCACTCATAGAAGCCCTCGCTATAGAAAACGGAGTAAATCAGAGCTTTTTTGTACAACTCTCTCAAAAGAAATCTAGTCTTACGGTACGACTACTTCCTCTCACAGACCCTGAGAAAACTGACGGAGTTAAGACAATCATGGCAAAAATCGCTAAACAGATAAAAGACACGGACTCATCAATAGAATATGGAAAAAACAATTTAGAGGCATTTTTGCTTCACTAAAGTAGAGAAGATGGATAAAAAAACTTATGTCATTGGAGATGTGCATGGATGTCTTCATACTCTTAAAAAACTCATAGCTTCACTTCCACAAAATGCAGAGATAATTCTTGTGGGTGATTTGTGCGATAAAGGACTTCACTCTAAAGAGGTCATAGAGTATGTCATCTCTCAAAACTATCAATGTGTTAAGGGAAACCATGAACACTTAATGCAAAAGTATCTGAGTGATGCTGTAGTAAACGCCGAGCATTCACCTTGGAGTGAAGACTATCGTTATGGTGGTATTCAAACGTTTACAGCTTACTTAGATGACCATGAGAGTATGCAAAGACATCTTGAGTGGATAGCAAACTTACCTATGTACATCCAAAAAGAGAACTACTTCATCACCCACGGTTATGCCCTCCCTTTTTATGAGCACAAAGACAACCAAGAGTACTACAATGACTTTTTACTCAACCGTTATGAAAAAGGCATGGAAGTTCCAAAGAGTGAAGTTGTAAACATTTTTGGGCACTGCGTTTTTGATGAGGTTATAGAGCATGAGAATTTTTACGCCATAGACACGGGTTGCTCCTATGGGAAAAAACTTACAGCCATCGAGCTTAGAAGCATGAAAATAATCCAAGAGCCTATGGATGAGAGAGACTCTAGTTACACAATAGTCGAGTTAGAACTCTCCCACATTCATCATTGCGAGAACAAAAACGACCTTGAGGCTTTGGTGGAGTATATAGACTTAGAGTTTAAAAACTTTGATGTTGTCTCTACCGAAGTGGCTGCGTTTATAGTGGATGAGTTTGGAGAGATGGGGAGATGTGAGATAGCAAATATGCTAGAGAAAAAACAGCTTTTTATCAAACAAGCGAAGAAGTTTTTAAAAGATATGGGAGATACAAATGCTTGATTTGCAAGATATGAGAAGAGAGTACAAAGCCGCACAGCTTGATGAAACAAGTGTAGACTCAAGTCCTTTTTTACAGTTTGAGACTTGGTTTGAAGAGGTGAAAAACGCAGAGCTTCAAGAACCAAACGCCATGGTGCTTGCAACTGCAAACGCAGAGGGAGAGCCAAATATCCGTGCTGTTTTGTTGAAGATTTTTGATGAGAAGGGTTTTGTTTTTTTCACAAACTACAACTCCGACAAAGGCGAAGAGATAGCACAAAACCCAAATGTCGCAGCAGAGTTTTTGTGGTTGGGACTAGAACGCCAAGTTCGCATACTTGGTAAGTGTGAGAAGATTACAAAAGCAGAGTCTCTAAGCTACTTCTTAAAACGCTCGCGTGGTTCACAACTAGGTGCTTGGGTAAGTGATCAAAGTAGCATTATATCTTCAAGAAAACTCTTAGGAATGCAGATAGAGAAGATAAAAGAGAAGTTTAAAAATGGAGATGTGCCACTGCCGGATTTTTGGGGAGGATACAGAATTATCCCTCATAAGATAGAGTTTTGGCAAGGACGCGAGAGTCGTCTTCATGACAGGATTTTGTATACAAAAGAGGGGAAGGAGTGGAAAATATCGCGCTTAGCTCCATAAAAATTTACTCCAATAATGCTATGATATAGGGAATAAAGTTAGAAAAAGAAGAGTAAGGATTTTTAATGCACGAACTCGCCTGGAAAAATGAATACCTTATAGGAAATCCTCTTATTGACAAAGAGCATAGACATCTTTTTGAAATTGCTGCTGAGTCCTTAAAGCCTGTTATGCCTGAAGAACGCAAGAAAAAAGTACGCGATACCATCATTAAGCTTAACGATTATATGAAAGTGCACTTTAAAGATGAAGAGAGTTTGATGCGAACTATTGAGTACCCTTTTTTAAAAGAACATGTTCGAATTCATAAACAAATCATAGAAACCATCCAGTCCATGATAGGCTCACTTGCAACAACATCTCTTAAAGAGTTTGAAAAAAACTTGGCGTTTATAATAGACTCAGCACTTGTACGACATATTCTTGAAGAGGATGTGAAAATTCAGAAGTTTTATGATGAGAAGCAGGGACAACGCCATGTCATTCACTGGACTCAAGATATGAGTACTGGTAATGAGGAACTAGACAATGAGCATCTAAAACTTTTTGAGATAGCTAACAAAACTTTTGCACGTAGCCAAGAGGGAGCAAGTAAAGAAGAACTTGAGAAACTTGTCAATGAACTTCTTGCTTACTTTGAGGCACACTTTAAACATGAAGAGAGTTATATGCAAGAGATAGAGTATCCACACTTTCAAAAGCATAAAGAGACACATGAAAAGATACTTCACAAGATGAAAGAGTTTATAAAAAAGATAAGTATAGTGGACACAAAAATGTTTGAAATTGAGCTTGCTGTAATCGTTGAGAGAACAGTTGTAGAGCATATAGTGCGTTCAGATGTAAGAATTAGAAACTTTTTAAAAGATAACAAAATGAGTCTTGACTTGGAGAACAAAGAGGCCTAAACTTAATCAACTAACAAAATCCTTATACGAATTACTTCTAAAAAGTCATACAATTTTTACATGACTTTTATTCCTTACAAAGAGCAAGAGCTCTATAAATTTTTATACCAACAAAAGCAAAAAATCCCCTTACTTATATCTCAAAATATTGTAGATAAAAACTGGATGCACGAAGATGATCTTAATCGCCTTATAGAGATGGCTTGGCAAGATAGACTCCCTTTTGAGATAATCCAAAAGCAGTATGGTTTGAGCGAAAACCAAGTCAAGAAAAAAATGCGCTCACTTATCTCAGCAAAGGCATATAAACGCTGGCGAAAAAGAGTCCAAGGCAGAGCAACTAAGCACACAAGAAAGCTCTACCACAAACCAGATAGGTTCCAAGGACCCTGGTAAAAGGAAAAAATTATGAAAGTTTTACTCACAGGTGCTAATGGTTACATAGGAAGAAGACTCAAAGAGAAACTCTTAGGCGAGAGTGATGTAGACTTGCGTCTACTTGCTCGAAACCCAAAGAGTATGACTCCAAATATCGATGCTGAAGTTTTCCAAGGGGACTCTTTTGATGTGGACTCACTAGAGAGAGCTTTAGAGGGTGTAGAAGTTGCATACTATCTAATACACTCACTTCAAGAACAAAACTATAGAGAACTCGATAAGTTAAGTGCGCATAACTTTTTAAACGCAGCTATAAAAAAAGGTGTAAAACGCATAGTTTATCTTGGTGGACTTGGTGTTAAAGAGCAAGCAAGTACTCACCTTTTAAGTCGCATAGAGACAGGTGAGATACTCTCAAGCAGACCTAAAGAGATAGAGACTCTTTGGATACGAGCTGGTGTTATCATAGGTTCTGGGAGTGCAAGTTTTGAGATCATTAGACACTTAAGTGAAAAACTTCCTGTCATGGTAACGCCAAAGTGGGTAAAAACGCTTGCACAGCCTATAGGTGTAGATGATGTAGTTTCTTATCTTTTAGCTGCAAAAGATGTCAGAGTAGAGAAAAATGTCATGGTTGACATTGGAAGCGAGATGATGACTTACAAAGAGATGATGCTTGGATGTGCTCATGCACTTGGTCTTAAACGCTGGATATTTCCTCTGCCAATTTTAACTATAAAACTCTCTTCATATTGGCTCAATTTTTTTACTCCTGTACCTTATAATGTGGCTCGCTCACTCATTGAAGGACTCTCAAGTGAGGTCATAGTGCAAAATGACAATGCTGTAAAATACTTTCCTGAGATAAGACCAGTAAGTTTTGATAGTGCTGTTAAACAAGCCATACAAGAGATGGAGAAAAATCAGGTCTTTAGTCGCTGGAGTGATGCTGGAGCGGGAGTGGATGCTTGGGAGAAAGAGTTTAAGAGCGATGCTTCTGCTGCACTTTTGCTTGATCGTCAAACACTCCCACTTGATGGCGTTTCACACGAAGCGCTCTATAAGGCATTTTGTTCTATCGGTGGAGATGAGGGTTGGTTTGGCTATAACTGGCTCTGGGAGTTACGCGGTGTTATGGATAAGATGATAGGTGGAGCAGGACTCAATCGTGGTCGTCGTGATGCTTACAATCTTAGAGTTGGCGAGAGTGTTGATTTTTGGAGAGTCGAGGATTTAAAAGAAAATGAAAGACTTCTTCTTCGTGCTCAGATGAAAGTACCAGGAAAAGCATGGTTAGAGTTTAAAATCCAAGAAGGCGAGTTGATACAAACTGCCTACTTTTACCCACGAGGACTCTTAGGAAGGCTTTACTGGTATGCACTCATACCAATTCACTACTTTGTTTTTAAAGATATGATTTGCTCTATCATGAAAAAGGCACAAAAATAACTATGATTTTTATACTTTATCCTCATCAACTTTTTCAAAACATTGTTCATCTTAAAGGCAAAAAAGTTTTGCTCATTGAAGAGCCACTCTTTTTTTCGCAGTACACTTTTCACATCCAAAAGCTTATCTTCCATCGAGCGAGTATGAAGTTTTATGAGGAGTACTTGTCTGCAAACGCTATTGAGGTGGAGTACTATGAAGATGAGAGTTATTTAGAAGCTTATAAAGACGCAAATGTCGGCGTTTATGACGTCGTAGATGATTATCTTTTTAAAAAACTTACAAAGAGTTTTAGCTCTTTAGAGATACTCAAAAACCCAAGTTTTATAGATGCAAATGATAGTGCGAAGTTTTTTCACTCTTACTACGTTAACAGACGCAAAGAGTTAGGCATACTCCTTGATAGTGAGGGAAAACCAGAGGGTGGTAAGTGGAGTTTTGATAGTGAAAATAGAAAGAAAATACCCAAAGACAAAGCTATACCTTTTACACTGAGCTTTCAAAACCCTTACCTCAAAGAAGCAAAAGAGTATGTTAAAAAGTTTGAAACAACAGGAGAGTGCGAAGAATTTTACCATCCCACAAGTTTTAGTGAAGCGAAGATGGTTTTTGAGAACTTTTTGAGCTATAAGTTTAGAGAGTTTGGAGAGTACCAAGACGCCATAACTGAGAAAGATAGCTTTTTGTTTCATGCAAATATATCCTCGGCTCTAAACGCAGGACTTCTTGATTTGCACTATGTGGTTCAAAAGATTTTGCAAGTACAAGATGTCCCACTCAATGCAAAAGAGGGCTTACTCCGTCAAATAATTGGATGGCGTGAGTTTATGCTTCGCATCTACAAACGCGATGGCGTTCGTCTTAGAAACGCCAACTTTTTTGAAGCAAAAAACAAGATGCCTCTTGAGATTTTAGAAGCAAGAAGCGGCATAGCTCCCCTTGACGCTACAATGAAAAAGGTGCAAAAAACCGCATACGCTCATCACATCGAGAGGCTGATGATATTTGGAAATCTTTTTTTACTTTTGGAGATAGACCCCGATGAAGTGCATGCTTTTTTCATGCACTATTTTATCGATGCCTATGACTGGGTGATGGTTGGAAACGTCTACGCCATGAGTGCTTTTAGCGATGGTGGGACTTTTACAACCAAGCCCTACGTAGCAAGTTCAAACTACATACTCAAGATGAGTAACTACAAACGCGGCGATTGGTGCGCCATAGTCGATGGACTCTACTGGAGCTTTTTAGACAAGCACAAAGAGCGACTTCAAAACAACATGCGAATGAAGATGCAGTATGCACATTTAGCAAAGATGGATGAGCAAAAACTGACAGAGCATAAAAGAGTTGCAAATGAGTTCAAAAAATCTTGCAATTTGCAATAAAAATAGAGTCTAGCGTTTTATTATTCTAAGATACTAGTATGAAAAAAGACGTTTATACAAAGATGCAAATTCTAAGCGACTCTGCGAAGTATGATGTGAGTTGTAGCTCAAGTGGGAGTGAAAGCAACTACAAAACCGGAGAGCTTGGAGCTACACACAATAGCGGAATTTGTCACACATTTACAGCAGATGGTCGCTGCGTTTCACTCCTTAAAGTACTGCTTACAAACTTTTGTTTGTATGACTGTGCTTACTGCATAAACCGCGTGAGCAACGACATTCCAAGAGCTGCGTTTAGTCCTAGAGAACTTGCAGATATCACCATCAACTTTTATAAACGCAACTATATCGAGGGGCTATTTTTAAGTTCTGGAATTATAGAGAGTGAAAATCACACTACAGAGCTAATGCTAAGAACACTTAGAATTTTACGTCATGAGCATAAGTTCAATGGCTACATTCATGTCAAACTCATCCCTGGAGCAGATAGTGAGCTTATAAAAGAGGTTACAAAACTAGCTTCTCGCGTGAGCTCAAACATAGAGCTTCCAAGTAACAAATCTCTTGCACTCTTAGCTCCTAACAAGACAAAAGAGAAAGTTCTCCAACCTCTCAAAGTTGCACGTGACATAACGCTAGAGCGAGACAACAAGCCTATATCTATGAGTACGCAACTCATAGTTGGGGCTTCGCCTGAGAGTGACTTTGAGATTCTTAGACTTAGCTCAGCCCTTTATGACAAGGCACTTCTAAAAAGGGTTTACTACTCGGCTTACATTCCTGTAAACGATGCAAAAAATCTTCCAGCCATCATTACAGCTCCGCCGCTTTTACGAGAGCACAGACTTTATCAGGCGGATTGGTTGCTGCGTTTTTATGGTTTTTCTTACGATGAACTTTTAACGCAAGATAGAGACCATCTAGATGAAGAGCTTGATCCAAAGACTTTTTGGGCACTCTCTAACATGCATCTCTTTCCCATAGAGATAAACAAAGCAAGTAAAGAAGAACTCATTCGCATACCAGGTATAGGAGTAAGGAGTGCCTTTAAAATCATAAAAGCACGGCGTTTTAAAAGACTTAAGCTAGAAGATTTGATAGGTCTGAAAATCTCTATAAAAAGGGCACAGTACTTCATTCTTTGTGATGGTGTTTTTCAAAAAAGTGTGCCACTTTATCCTGAGTCCATTCGCGAAGTTCTTATAAAACCAGTGAAGATGCAAACGCCAAAACAGCCCACGCTGTTTGATGTAAGCGCTATTACTGGAGAGTTATGATAGTTGTTTATGATGGAAGTTTTGAAGGGTTTTTGAGTCTTGTTTATGAGGTCTACTACAAAAAAATCAAACCGACTTCTATACTTCGAGAGACGCCAAAGAGACTTGTGCTTGAAGAGTTGCATGAGTCTTTTTATGATGAGGGGAACTCTTTAAAGGTTTTTACTGCTTTAAAAGAGAAGTTTTCAAAACAAAATTTTGAGACCATACTGAACACTTTTATGTGCGATAGCATAGAGTTTGAGATGCCACTTCTTGAGTACATAATCTTAGGTTTTAAGAACCAAAGCGAACTTCAAAACATCAACAACGGTTCTGTTTTTAGCGTTTTGGGGTTTACTAAACAGCTCTTTAGCAATGTGCATAAGATGACAGGATTTTTGCGTTTTGTCGAGCTTGAAGATGGCTCACTCTATGCAAAACTAGAGTCGCGTTTTAATCTTGTCTACTTTTTAGGTCGTCACTTTTCAAAACGCTTTAACAATCAGACTTATTACATTCACGACATAAACCGCTCTTTAGTTTTCGTTCATAGCCCAGAGTTTAAAGGTGTGAGAGAGATTTCGGCATTTGAGTTGCCAACTGTGAGTGAAAATGAGAAGAAGTTTGAAAAACTCTGGAAAACATTTTTTGAGAGTGTAGCCATTGAGAGTAGAAAAAACGATAAGCTACAAAAAAATGTGGTTCCTCTTATATACAGAACATATATGAACGAGTTTATGAACTAACAAAATCATTCTATAAAAATTACGAAATTTGCTCTATAATGCTACAAACTTAAAGGAGTTAGCAATGCCATGTAGTAAATGTAGCGACGTATTTGAGCTTAAGGCGACACCATCGAAGCTCTATTGGATGAGTGAGATTGATGAGTTAACAAACAAGGGAAAGCTTTTTTTAGCAAACCTTGAGATGACAGTTCTTGAAAATGGTGGCGTTCACTATGTTGAACTGGAAAATACAAAGAAGTTTTTTAAAACAAATCATCAGCTAATCATAGATAGCTTTACTGAGCATGAGTGTGAGTCCATCCGCATATATGTTCAAAACGAGGGCGAAGAGTTTAATTTTCAGTCGGTTTTAGGTTCTAAAACACTCCAACGCTATGTAAACCTCATAGAAGACAGCGAGTTTTTTGACATCATCAACAACAGCTCTCTTACTTCTTACTTTCAGCCCATCATTAAAGCGAGCGACCGTAGTATTTATGGTTATGAAGCACTTGTTCGTGGTGTTAAGGAAAATGGCGATTTGATGTTCCCTGATGTGCTTTTTGCAAAATCAGAACGTAACGATTTAAACTTCAAACTTGACCGTATGTGTAGAGAAACAGCCCTTAAAACTGCAGCTGTAAAACGCATAAAACAAAAGGTTTTTATAAACTTCTTACCAACAGCCATTTATGACCCCGCGTTTTGTTTAAGTTCAACTGTGAAGTGGGCAAAACAGCTTGAGTTTGACCTTAAAAACATTGTTTTTGAAGTCGTTGAAACAGAATCTGTAAAAGACAAATCTCATTTACTTAACATACTTGAGTACTACAAAAAAGAGGGATTCTCTATAGCACTTGACGATGTGGGAGAGGGCTACTCTAGTCTAAACATGCTAGTAAACATTCATCCTGACATCATAAAAGTAGATAGAAACATAATCCAAGACATAGATACAATGCCAATAAAACAATCAACATATAGAGCTCTTTACAATCTTGCAAAAGAGAGTGGCATCTCTGTTTTAGCCGAAGGTGTTGAGACAGCAGGTGAACTGGCAATAGTAGAGAGCATAGGAGTAGACTATGTTCAGGGATACTACTTTGGCAAACCAACTGCAGAGCCTCTTAGAAAGATAAAAAAAGCTATTTAAATTTCTCTGCTATATTACACAATATAAAAAATGGAGAAGATAATGAGTGAATTTATGGATGCTATGAACTTTAGACACGCTTGTAAAGTGTTTGATGAGAGTAAAAAGATAAGTGATGAAGATATGAAGTTTATCTTAGAGACGGGAAGAAAATCTCCTTCATCATTTGGTATGGAAGCTTGGAAGTTTCTTGTCATCACAAACGAGGAGTTAAAAGCAAAACTAAAACCCGTATGTTGGGATCAAGTTCAAGTTACTAGCTGTTCACACTTAGTAGTCGTTTTAGCTGGAATCGATAGCGTGAAAGTAGAATCTGGTGAAGTCAAAAAAAGATTTGCTAGACGTGAAATGCCCGAAGAGATGCTTGAGATGTACATGGGGCTTTATGCAACACACCTTAAAGATGTACTCAGCAGTGATGAAAACATCTATGCTTGGACTTCAAAACAGAGTTATATAGCAGTGGGAAATATGATGACAGCTGCTGCAACACTTGGCATTGACTCTTGTCCAATCGAGGGGTTTCTTAAAGAAGAAGTTGAAAAGATTTTGGAGCTTGACACTTCTAAACACCAAGTTGCTATGGTTCTTCCATTTGGTTATAGAATAAACCCACAATCTCAGCAAATGAGACTCGCGTTTGATGAAGTGGTTGAGTTTATAAAATAAAAGGGTAAAAAATGAAAGTAGATAAATATGATGTTTTGGCACAATCGGGTATACCTTTGTGGGTTATAGTAGAGCATGGAGCAGACATAAATAGTGTGAAGTTACAAGATGGCTACTCCATAAAAGGTTTTGTAGAAACATTTGAATTTACGAGTAGTACAGACCATACTCTAAAGTATGAAGTAGCGATGAGTTGTCTCAATGAGAAGGGCTATTATTTTGGAACAAACAATGTAGGATGCCAACTTTAAAATATAGAGTACTCTGAGTGAGCATTTATATCCTTCAACAATATAAAGAGTAGTTTGTGCTATTATTTATATATGAACATGATTAATGACTTAAATATTTTTATTGAACTAATTCCAGACTTGGCATTTTTCAAAAACTTGGATGGATTACACACTCACTGTAATGAGGCATTTTTAAAGTTTATTAAAAAAAACAGAGAAGATGTAATCAACAAAAGTGACTTTGAGATTTACTCTGAAGAAAATGCAAGAGAGTTTAGAAAAGCTGATGAAAGCATTTTAAAAGAAGATAAGACCAAGACCTTTGAAGAGGTGTTTGTCTTAGAAGATGGCTCTCTTGCATATTTTAATACCATGAAAAAAATTCTTTATGATGATGAAGGGAAGCAGTTAGGACTTTTTTGTATAGCAAGAGATATAACTGTAAAAAAAGAGTATGAGTTTATCTATCAAGATCATGAGATTGTTTTAGAATATATGGCAAAGAATAACAATTTAGTGAAAACTCTTGACAAAATTGTAGAACTAGAAGAGTCTAGAAACGCCACTTCAAAATGTTCTATCTTGCTACTTAATGAGACTAAGAAAAACCTTTTTACTATCTCAGCACCTAGTCTCCCAAGTTTTTACAGTAAAGCCATTGATGGGATAGAGATAGGCGAGAAAGTTGGTTCTTGTGGTAGTGCCACATATAAACAAGAACGGGTAATCGTTGAAAATATAGACAGACATGAAAACTGGCAGCCCTATTTGGAGTTGACACAAAAAGCAAACCTTCATGCTTGTTGGTCTGAGCCTATACTTTCTACATCTGGCGATATACTAGGTAGCTTTGCAATTTATAATGAAACGCCAAAAAAACCAACTGATTTTGAATTAAAACTTATAAGCTCTTATGCACATTTAGCTTCTGTCGCAATTGAAAAAGAGAACAACAACAAACGCATTAAACAAAAAGAGCTTGAGCTCTTAGAGCAAACAAAAAAATCAAATGAAGAGTTGAAAAACTTGTTAGCTAGGGATTATTTAACAGGGCTTTTTAACCGATCTAAATTAGATGAAGCCCTTGAACATGAACTAAAACAGTCAAAACGCTATAAAACTACTTTTGGTGTGATAATGATTGATATCGATTATTTTAAAGCAGTCAATGATGAGTATGGACATGAGGTGGGTGATTGTGTCTTACGCGAATTTTCTGATATCTTAAGAAGCAGTTTTAGAGAAGCAGATATAGTGGGAAGATGGGGTGGAGAAGAGTTTCTCATTATTGTGACAAATACCAATAAAGATGCAGTTGTGAATTTAGCTGAAAAAGTAAGAGCCATAATAGATGCATATGAGTTTTCGACTCTCAAACACAAAACTGCAAGTTTTGGAGTGACTATTTATCATCCAGAAGATAAAATCCACAAATTAGTCTCTAGAGTAGATAAAGCATTGTACGAGGCAAAAAACAGTGGAAGAAATCAAGTGAGATATTTATAGCTTATCATTTTAGCTAGGAAGAAATATTATATACGAGAAGTAGTATAAAAATATTTTCATTTAAGGAATAACTATGGAATTTATATTAGATTTTTTACAAAATTTTTGGGACATATCAGTGATGATAGGACTATATGTTTTGATTGGATTGGTTTTTGTTGGGGTGGTTCACCTCTATATATCAGAAGATTGGATTAAAAAACATTTAGGAAAAGATAGCAAGTATAGTGCTTTAAAAGGAGCATTATATGGGATTCCTCTTCCTCTTTGTTCTTGTGGGGTCATTCCTTTAGCTACAAGTCTAAGACAAAAAGGGGCTTCTAAAAAAGCTGTGATAAGTTTTTATATTACAACACCGATGACAGGAGTAGATTCAATCATTGCGACTTATGGTGTGTTTGGTCTTCCTATGGCAATCATTAGAGTTCTTTCGAGTTTCATTAGTGGGGTCATTGCAGGTCTTTTTGTAAAAGAGACATATGATGAGATCCAAGAAGAACCGGTGCAGTCTTGTTGTAGCTCTTCTTCGTGTTGTTCTTCTTCGAGTGAACCAGTAAAAGAAAATCAATTTAAAAAAGCATACAGTTATGCGATGAATGAGGTCTTTAGCGATCTTGCCAAACCAATGTTTTATGGTTTGCTATTAGCAACATTGTTGATGCAGATAATTCCAAGTAATGGTGTAGAGTTTTTAAACGATAATTTACTCATAGCATACATAGTGGTTTTTGTTGTTGCACTCCCTTTGTATGTGTGTTCTATCTCAGCGATTCCAATTGCTTTATCAATGTTGGCTGTTGGTGTGAGTCCTGGTGTGGCTTTTATCTTTTTAGCAGCGGCACCAGCGACAAATATCATTACAGCAGGAGTTATAAAGAAAATCTTAGGAAATGATGTTTTAATAATTTATCTTATCTCAATTGTTACAGTTACTGTTTCTTTTGCATTGATGATTGATTTTATGCTTCCAAAAGAGTGGTTTGTTTACACAATGACTACTTTAGAGCATGAATCAAAATCTATACTTGACATAGTAGGTGCTATTGTATTTTTAATCACTACACTGTATTTTGTTGTGAAACAATGGATGAAGTCATAGTTTTAACTTCTATCTTGAGTTATGCTGGTTTAATACCCAGCATAATTTTTCTCACCGCTAAGAAAGAGAGAACATACATCCCCATATATCCAAGAACCAAGCCAAAAACCACTGAAACAGAACTCTCTGAGTAGAGACGAGTAAGATAAAATGCCACTACAAAAAGGGCGATGCCGCTTACTCTCACAAAAAGAGCCGTTGAAAAACCGCCTGAAGCTTTTATGAGCGAGAGTTGAAAGGCGTTTAGCATGATAAAGATGAAGAAAAAGCTTAGATGTGTGAGGTAGAGATAGGCTCCATGGTACTCTGGTTTAAACGCCAGCATAACAAACTTTTCACTATAAAAAATCATCAGCAATACAAAGGCTCCACTCACAAGAAAAGAGAATTTATAGAACCATCTTTGAAGGTTGAGTATCTCACCGTAGGATTTTTGCGCATAGAGTTTTGAGAGCTCCGGAAGTAAAAACCTAAAAACAGGAAAGACAAAAAGAGTAATCATATACATGAGCACAGGCTTTGTAACCACCTGAAAATCCCCAAGTTCTTCAATGCTATAGTAGTGCATAAGAAAAAATACTGCCGTGTAAATCATCACAATTCCAGAGCCAAACTCTACTGTAGATAGTACCGCATTTTTGAGAAAGGTTTTTGTATCACTGTCCATCTCGACATGAGTGATATGCGGCTCATGAATTTCCTTGCGTTTACGAACCCATATAAACATAGAGAGTCCTAGGTAACTCATAATAGTCATGATAAAAAGTGACTTTAGTCCATTTGTATGTGCATAGTAGTAAGCTATAAAAAACCAAGCCGCCGCCAAAATAGGCTCTAAAAATGTACTCTGTTTCATCAGTGAGTAGAGACGGTACATCGCAAGCTGGTTTGTAAGATAAGCATATAGACTCATAGAGATAACAGTAAAGACGAGATACCAGTAGTGAATCTCAATGCCAACACGATGCTTTAGATAGGGAATGATAAAGCCCCAAGAGAGCAGAACCAGTACGACAAGAAAGTAACGAAAGATGTTGATAATGTTCTCATCTTTTTTACTTTTTGCATAAGCCACGACCATAGAGGAGCGAAAACCTATGAGAATAAGAAGTGAAAAAGAGAAGATATCTATGGCTGTGTAGTAAAGAGTAAGTGTCTCTTTTTGGATGATGTTTGCTAAGTAAATCTTAAAAGCAAAACCTGCCACTACAGTAAAAACAGAAATGAGTATAGCCTGATAAAAATGTTTTTTAATCTCTTGCAAGCAAATTTCCTTCTTTAAAATAATTGTTTACATTATGACATAAAGCTGAGCGAGTTGGTATCTAGATTATGTCTTTTTATATGGCATTTGTAATTATAAACTAACAAAATAAGCATACTAAAACTTTCTAAATCTTCTTAAAATACAAAAATAATAAGCACATTAGGAGAAGATATGTTTACTACAACAAAAATTTTAAATAGTGATTGTCATCCACAACCGCGTTTGACTGGGCTTTTGGCATGTGCTGATAATTTTATGCCTATGTCTTGGCATATGCCAGTTTCAAAATCTCCTTTTCGCTATGCAGTGGCTATTCGTGATGAGAACAAAACATACGATTTAGTGCATACTTTAAAAGAGTTTTCCATAAACTTTATGGATTCAAGTTACATAAATGCTATGGAGAGTTCAGGCTCAATGCATGGGGGAGATAAGTTCAAAGAGACAGGACTTACACCTATGAAAGCACAAAATATAAAGAGCACATTGATAGAAGAGGCCTACATGATTTATGAGTGTAAGGTCGTTGAGATAGAAAACTATGGTGATCATGACATTTTTATAGTAGATGTGCTGTGTATTCACAACAAAAAGCAAGAGGATGTAAATCCTACTCTCTTTTTAGGTCGTGGATATTATGAGACGACAAGTAAAAACCCGCAGAGGGTAGAGAGAGTCTAAGATATGAGTAAGATAATATGGCTAATCGGTGGAAGTAACGGTATCGGTTTTGAGCTTGTAAAAGAGTTTTTGCATAAGGGTGATAGAGTTATATTAAGTGCCAGAGATACACAAAGTGTTGAGAGCCTCCAAGAGCTAAAACAAAAGTATGAGAACAATTTACATCTTTTAGATATGGATGTAAGTCAGACGCAAAGTGTCGTAAACGCCACACAAAAAGCATGGACTCTTTATGGTGGTATTGATATCTGTTTTTACAATGCTGGCGTTTATGAGAGCATGAAAGTAGAGGAGTGGAACTTAGAACATTTTGAAGCGATGAACCAAGTAAACTACATGGGTGCCATCCGCGTTTTAACGCAAGTAATCCCTCTTTTTGAAGAGCAAAGATATGGACATATCGCGTTTAATGCAAGTGTGTCGAGTTACTTCGGTCTTCCTTATGGCGGAGGATATTCGGCTCCCAAGGCTGCACTTGTAAACTTTTGTGAGTCCATAAAACCAGAACTTGCGAGTAAAAACATACAGGTTCAAGTCATCAATCATGGTTTTGTAAAAACAAGACTAACAGCAAAAAATGAGTTTGAAATGCCACAACTTTTAGAACCAAAAGAGGCGGCTATGAAAATTTACGAGGGGCTTCAAGAGCCAAAGAAGTTTGAGATTAAATTTCCTTGGGCACTTACTAGGTTTTTGCATCTACTTCGCGTTTTACCTTATAGCTTGGCATTTAGCCTTACAAAAAAGGCACTATGATGAGTACTCAAGTTTATGCAGAAGCGTATGCAAGGTTTTATGAAAAACTCTCTCCTAAAAGTACAAAAGAGGAGTACGGCGTTTTTTTTGATAACTCTTCAAAGTTTGAAGATCCTTTCCAAAAAGTAGAGGGACTAAACGCCATACACAAGGTCTTTGTAAATATGTACGAAACACTTCATAATCCTCACTTTGTGGTTGATGAGATAGTTTGTAGTGAAGACGTGGCATATCTGAAGTGGCACTTCTTTTATGCTTACTCAGAGGGCAGAGAAGAGGAGCATTTTGTTGGGGTGTCTCGTGTGACTTTTAGTAAAAGTGCTAAGGTTCTAAGCCATGTTGATTACTGGGATGCAGCACAACATGTGTATGAGAAAATCCCTCTTCTTGGTTCACTTATACGTTTTATAAAGAGAAAAATCCATGCTTAAAAAATCTCTAAAGGATTATATACTTTATGCACTTCCTGCACTTCCGCTTGCACTTTTAGGCTTACCTTTATATGTTTACTTGCCAACTTTTTATGCACAAGATGTTGGGCTTGGCGTTTTTGGTGTTGGCGCTGTGCTTCTTGTTGCTAGACTCTTTGACATGGTGAGTGATCCTTTTGTTGGGTATCTAAGTGATCGCTACTTTTCTCGAAAATTTTTTATGTTTGTTGGGATGCTTTTTTTACTTGGTGGCTTTTACTATCTTACACATCCAGCAGACGATGCAAGTTATATTTGGCTCTTTACATTCTCTATGCTTGTCTACTTTGGTTGGAGTCTTATCAGTATTCCTTACTATGCTATGGGTGCTGATTTGGGTGATAATTATGAGCAAAACACATCGTATGCTTCTTGGCGGGAACTTTTTAATATCTCAGGCGTTCTTATTGCACTTTTACTGCCCTATCTTTATGGAGTCGCAGAACTTCCAAAAGAGTCGTTAGTTTTACTCAACACAGCCATACTGGTTGCACTTCCTATAGTACTCATACTCTTTTTCTTAAAAGTGAGTGCTACTGTTTATCAAAATCATCTTATCTCTTTTAAAGAGTCTCTCAAAAGCTTTACAAACGAGCTTCGCAGATCAAAGTATCTCTTTGGAGCTTTTTTTCTAAACTCCTTTGCAAATGCCATTCCCGCAACTCTTTTTTTACTCTACATGGAGTTAGTCATTGGTTCAAAAGAGCAGGCGGGTTTACTCCTTTTAGTCTACTTTTTCTCAGGTATTTTAGCCCTTGTCTTTTGGAACTATCTTGCAAGTAAAACATCTAAAAAAACTGCATGGATACTCTCTATGCTAAACGCCATAGTTTTTTTCTCTTTCGTTCCTTTTTTGGGTGAGGGAGACTTCACACTTTTTTTACTTGTAACAATTTTCTCAGGGATGAGTTTGGGTGCAGATATGGCACTTCCAGCATCCATGCAAGCTGATGTTGCCCAAAACTCACAAGAGTCCCCAAGAGAGTTAGGTGGAACGCTTTTTGGTTTTTTTGCCATGATAGTCAAACTCTCTTTGGCATTTGGGGTGGGAGTGAGTTTTGCTATCTTAGGTCTGTTTGACTTTGAACCAAGTGCACCTACGCAGAGTTCACTTCTTGTACTCTCTCTCTTATATGGAGCACTCCCTGTGCTGCTTAAAATCCTCGCAATCTTTACTCTTGTAAAGTATCAAGAAAATTAATACATATTTGTGATGAACTGACAAAGAAGGACTACGAAAGTAGTCTGACATTTCATAAAATATAGTTATGAAAAATTTAATCCTAATCCTTTTAACTCTCGGTCTTGTAAATGCTCAGAGTTTAAAACCAGTAGCAGATGTAAACGCGAAGAAGTTTAGCGGTCTTTGGTATGAGATAGCAAGAACTTACAACTCTTACCAAGAGAAGTGTGTAGCTTCAAGTGTTGAGTATAAGCTTGTTGAACCACTTGAGTACAAAGTCTTTAACCGCTGTTTTGACACTGTAATTGGGGGTGAACTTATAGAGTATACAGGAAGTGCCGAGCCTGCAGAGGGTAAGAGTATGTCTTCTATAGATATGACTTACTTTTGGATTTTTACAAAAAATTACAACGTTTACTATCTCGAAGATGATTACAGTTATGCAGTAGTTGCAGATGAAGATTTTGAGCAGGTATGGATTATGTCACGTAAACCAAAGATGCCACAAGAGAAGCTAAGTCAAATCGTCTCTTATCTCTCTAGAGCAATGAACACAAAAGAGTTTATATATACACCGCAAGATGAAAAAGGAAGATATCAATGAAAATAGCAGTAATCGGAGCAGGAATAAGTGGACTTGGAACTGCTTATCTTTTAAGTCAAAAATATGAGGTAGACATTTATGAAGCTGAGGGTCGCTTAGGCGGTCATGCTCGTACAACTCAGGTAGAAGAGGATGGAAAAACTTTTGGTGTAGATACTGGCTTTTTGGTTTTCAACCATGAGACGTATCCTCTTCTTACAAAACTATTTGAGAGACTTGATGTAAAGATAGAAAACTCAGACATGAGTTTTGGCTTTTGGGACAAGGCAAAAAACATCGCTTACAATGCGCAAACGCTTCGTGGCGTTTTCTTTCAAAAGAAAAACCTTTTTTCGCTTACTCACTACAAAATGATCTATGACATTATGCGTTTTAACAAAAAAGCGAACTATGATGTAGACAACAATACTAGAGATTTAAACAAGCCTTTAAATGAGTACCTAAGCGACTATGGCGAAGCTTTTAGAGAGCGTTATATCTTACCTATGGGAGCTGCCATCTGGTCGACTCCTAGTGATGAGATGCAGGCCTTTCCTACTCGCACGTTTTTACAGTTTTTCAAAAACCATGGTCTTCTTGGTGTTACAACGCAGCATCAATGGCTCACAGTCAGTAATGGTTCTGTAAATTATGTAAACAAGATAAAGGAGAAGATTTCAGGCGAAGTAGTTTTAAACGCGGGCATTAAAGAGATTAGACGTTTTGCAGATGGTGTTGTTATTCATTTTGAAGATGGGCAAAGTCTTACTTATGACAAAGTCGTTTTAGCGATGCATGCACCTGAAGCACTGAAAATTTTGGCAGATCCGAGTGAAAATGAAAAAAGCATTTTGAGTCGTTTCGCGTACAAAGAAAATGACGCGCTCCTTCATAATGATGCAAACGCACTCTATCCTGATAAAAAGATATATGCGGCATGGAACTATAAAAACAATGGAAACGCAGACAATGTGACACTCTCATACTGGATAAACCGCCTACAAAATCTTGACTCTAAAAAAGAGTACTTTGTCTCTTTAAACGAGATAGATTCGCTAGAGCATGTTATAGAGAGAATTACTTATGCACATCCTCAGTTTAACATGAGCGCCATAAACGCACAAACGCAAAGAGGTATGATAAGCGGAGTAAACAACACTTACTATGCTGGGGCATACTGGCGTTATGGTTTTCATGAAGATGGTCTATGGAGTGCAAACACCATCGCAAAACAGTTTGGATGTGAGCTATGAGTCACGTACTCTATGAGGGTGAAGTTTATCACAAGCGTTTTACACCTAAAACGCATGAGTTCACTTACCCTTTTTTTCTTCTTGACATTGATATGAATGACTTAAAAAGTTTAAAGTCAAAGTTTTTCTCTTTTAAAGCCAAAGATCACTTTGGAGAGAGTGAAAGCTTTGAGAATAACGTTAGTGAGATTTTAGAGAAGTTTGAGATAAAAGATGTACATAGTATGCGTTTTATAACACTCCCTAGAATGTTTAACTTTGTTTTTAATCCGATTAGCATTTTGGTTTTGTTTGACGAGTCGCAAACGCCAACACAGATGCTTGTAGAAGTGCATAACTATAACGGTGGTCGCATAGTTTACCCTGTAAAACTCTCTCATGAGAGTGCTACAAAGTACAGCGGAAGCGTTTTTAAAGACATGTACGTTTCACCATTTTTAAAACGCGATGGTCTTTACAAGTTTGTAGTGGACTACACACAAGAGCATTTAAATATCTCTATAACACTTTATGAAGATAATGAAAAAACGCTCATAGCAGCACTCAAAACAAGTGCAAAAGAGTATAGCGTGCAAAATGTAAGAGAGATTTTCTTTCGTCATATGTTTTTAACGTTTAGAGTCGTTACTCGCACACTTTGGCAGTCTCTGCGTTTAAAGCTTAAGGGCTTAGCGTTTTACGATGTCACACCACAAGATCAAATTAGGAGGTATTAAAAAATGAAAACTTTTTGGAACAAAATGGGGCACAAATATCTTGATAAGATAGAAGTAGGAAAGCTAAATGTGAGCTATCCATCGGGTGAGAAGTTTACTTATGGAGATGAAAATTCTTCTTTTGTTGTAAACATCACTATAAACTCAAGCGACTTTTTTAAGCGTTTGGCTTTGTATGGAGACATCGGCTTTGCTGAGAGTTATATGGATGGAGATTTTGACACAGAGGAGCTACAAGATTTAGTAAAACTAGCTCTTTTAAACTCTCACAAGCTTGGGACGAAAAGTGAAGACTACTCAAAAAACAGACTGAGCAATATCTTTCCTTTTGCAAACCGTGTTAAACACATCATGCGAAAAAACTCTAAAACGCGTTCACGCAAAAACATCTCAGAGCATTATGACCTCTCAAACGACTTTTTCAAGTTGATGCTTGATGACACCATGATGTACTCAAGTGCTGTCTTTGGACACCATGAAGAAGATCTACACTCTGCACAAAAAAGAAAGATAAAACATTTAGCAGAGAAACTACGCATTAAGCCAGGTGCAAAAGTTCTTGAGATTGGTTCTGGTTGGGGAGCAATGGCGATTTATCTTGCTAAAGAGATGAACTGTGATGTGACAACGGTCACACTCTCAAACGAGCAAAAAGAGTTGTGTCATGAGCGTTTCGCACTAGAAAACGTAGAAGAGAAGATAGATATACTCCTCAAGGATTATCGTGATTTAGAGGGTAGTTTTGACGCTATCATCTCTATAGAGATGTTTGAAGCTGTGGGTGCTGAGTACTTTGATGTTTTTTTTAAAAAGTGTGAGTCTCTACTCAAACCAAGTGGCGTTTTAGCTATGCAGGTCATCACCATTCCAGACCAGCGTTATGCTGCTTACTCAAAAAGTACAGACTTCATTCAAAAGTATATCTTCCCAGGCGGACATCTCCCAAGTGTAGGAAAAGTACTAGAGGTGACAACGCAGAACACTCGCTTAAATCTTTTACACATGGAAGAGTTCGCAGAAGATTATGCAAAAACGCTGCGTTTATGGGATGAAAACTTTAGTGCAAAGCTTGATGAGGTAAGAGCATTAGGTTTTGATGAGTACTTCATCAGAATGTGGAAAATGTATCTTAACTACTGTGAGGCGGCATTTATCACTCGTAACATTGGTCTTGTTCAGATGGTATTTTCAAGAGATCAAAACATAGATCTTAACAAAGGACTTGTAGCATGAAAACATTTATAGCCTTTTTGGCAGCGTTTATGATTAGTGGATGTTCCACTATGGAGATAGAAGACTTTAGTAGCACTAAGCCTGAGTTTATCCCACAAGAGTACTTCAACGGTAAGATGATGGCGTATGGAATCGTAAAAGATTCAAGTGGAAAAATCATCCGTAGTTTTAAGGGCGAGCTTTATGGTAGTTGGGATGAAAATGGAGTGGGAACACTTGATGAGTACTTTGTTTATGATGATGGTGAGAAACAGCGTCGTGTCTGGACTCTCAAACCAACAGAAGATAAAAAAAGATTTATAGGAACTGCGGGAGACATCGTAGGTGAAGCTCCAATGGTAGCCAATGGAAACACGGTAATGATAGACTACACTATGCGAGTTCCTTATGGGGATGGAACATTAGACATTGATGTAAGAGACTGGTTACACTTACAAGATGACGGTGTTATAATCAACCACTCTAAGATGAAAAAGTTTGGTTTTGAAGTGGGTGAGTTAGTCATCACCATCATCAAAGAGTAATGGATTCTTAGGAGCTTAAGATGAAAAGTATGCAGTTTACTCCAGTACACTTTTTCATCTTAACTTTTCTAGGAGGAGTGGCATGCAGCTTTATTTACGAGTTGCGAGTCTCATCGTATATCTCTTTTGAGATAATGCAAATTTCAGGCATTGTATTTTTGCTACTAGCACTTCTCATCAACATACTTTCATACAAAAAATTTAAACATTACAAAACTCCAGATGCACCTTTTAGCAGACCCAAACAACTCATCAGTGATGGAGTTTTTCGCTTGAGTCGAAATCCTGTTTATCTTGCTCTCATCATCTCTCAGACTGCACTCGCGTTTATATTTGACACTTTATATCTCTTTGTGACAGCTTTTCTTTTATGGTTACTTCTTGATATTTATATAGTTTCAAATGAAGAAAATGTACTTTTAGGTGAGTTTGAAGATGAGTATGAAAAATATTTGCAAAAGACGCCGAGATGGTTCTAAAAAGATAAAGGAAAAAAGATGAAAATAGAAATGTACAATACAAAAATAATCAACACTATAACAAGCTTAATGCTTCTTTTCCTACCACTCTCTATGTTGGCAAACTACTTTAATGGAAGAGAGAGTTTTGCCATTCTTTACTTCTTTTTGTTTTTAGCGACCATAAAGCACTACTTTTGTTTTAAAGATGAGAAGGATGTTGCTAAAGGGTCTGAGCAGATTTTAGTCATACTTTTTGGACTTTTTTTTGCGTTTTTTCTTATAGGGGAGCAAAAGACTTTTGATGTTTTATGGGGACTTTCTCTTCCTTTAGTAGCTGTTATGACGAGCTCTTTAGATAGGCTCAAAGTTTGGTTAGCAAGAACTATTGTTTTAGTTTGTGCAGGTATATTTGGAGCATACTTTTTTCCAAACTACATCCGCTATGAAATCTTTTCTCTTTTTTCTCTACTCTGGGCATTGGTTTTCATCTCTTACATGGCATACAGCTATAAAGCTATCCAGATGAAACTTGAAAACAAGATAGAGAGATACCAACATTCACTCGAAGATAAGATTGAGGAGGGTGTGAGAGAGATAGAACTTTTAAACAAAAATCTTAATGAAACGCAGATAGAAATCTTAGAGAGACTCGGTACACTTGGTGAGTACCGCTCAAAAGAGACAGGTGCGCATGTAAAGCGTGTAGGTCTTTACACTAAAGAGCTTGCGCTACTTGCGGGAGTTGATGAAGAGAGAGCACTCCTTTTTAAACGCGCGGCTCCACTACATGACATTGGCAAAGTGGGAACTCCTGATTCAATTTTAAATAAACCAGCGAAGTTAACAATAGATGAGTTTAAAATCATGCAAGAGCATGCTCTCATTGGTGAGAAGATTTTGAGTAATTCAGATAAAGCCCTCATTCAAATAGCAGCAGAGATAGCAGGTGGACATCATGAAAAGTATGATGGAAGTGGTTACCCTAGAGGTCTTGTTGGTGAAGAGATACCTTTGAGTGCAAGAATTGTTGCAATCGCAGATGTTTTTGATGCTCTGTATAGTGCTAGAGTTTACAAAGAAGCTTGGAACATTGAAGAGATAATCAAGCTTTTTCAGAGCGAAAAAGCAAAACATTTTGATCCATATCTAGCAGAACTTTTTTTACAAAATATAGAGAAGTTCATCAAAATTTATGAAGAGATACATTGATAAAAATATACAATAGGTCTGAGATTATTTAGAAGTAAAATTTTTTAACCATTTTCTAACTCAAAGATAATTATAATAGATATAAATTATATATTTGGATTATGGGAGAAAGAATGAGATTTCCATCTATAGGTGACATTGCTACACGAGATGTTGTAACTGTTGAAATGCACCAGAGTATTTCTCAGGCAGTAGATAAGATTTATGCTACAAAACATAGAAATGCGATTATTCCTTATCTTGGAGAGTATTTTGTTTTTGGTGCACAAGATATTTTACAGATGAGCAGTAGTGGTGTAGATGTTGACTCTTCTCTTGAAAGCTTGCAACTAAGAAAAATAAATACAATTTTCAAAGATAGAAATGTTTTAGATACTTTAGAAGTTGTTGATCGTCCAAATGAGTGTGAGCAAATGGTAGTTTTAGATGAGAAAGGTATACTTTTTGGCATAGTAACACACACAGATATCACAAACAACATAGACCCTGAAACACTGATGGAAAACTTTAGTTTGCAAGATTTTTTAAAACTTGGAAAACGTATGAAGTGGGTGAGCAAAGATTTAAGTGCAAAAGAGCTCTTTGGGGAGATAGCATCACAATCATTTGATAATGCTATCATCGTTGAAGATGGCACTCCTTTAGGAATCATAACTACAAAAGATGTGATGCGTCTTATCAAAGAGAAAGTAGATCTCTCGCTGAGTATAGAGCACTATATGTCTTCTCCCGTTGAAACACTTGATAAAAATGCTTCTATAAAAGAGGCACTCGATTTTATGCGAGAAAAACATTTTAAACGTGCAGTTGTTGTCGATGATGAGGGGCACTTAAAGGGTGTGATAACACAAAAAGAGCTTATCTCTCTTACATACTCGCGTTGGGCAAGACTTATAAAAGAGCATCAAATTCAGCTAAAAGAGATAAATGCTACTTTAGAAAACAGAGCTTTAGAGTATGAAAAAAAAGGTGAGAGTATGCAAGAGAGTGTTCAAAGAGCAGATACTGCACTTTATGAGGCAAAAAATAGAGGTAGAAATAGAGTTATGCTAGCTTAAAAGAACTCTTATTGTTTATCTTTTTCAACAATTTCTCTACACTCTTTACAGTATTTTGCATGTGGTTTTACTTTTAGTCTTTGAAAGCTAATAGGGTCATTACACATGTCGCAAATTCCATATTCATTACTCTTGACTTTATGGAGGGCTTGGTTTATTTCATTTAACTCTTCTTGTTGTTGAAAAGCAAGTGCTCTCTCAAGGTTTGAGCTGTTGTTGATGGAGGCATCATCGCCCTCATCATTGATTTCACAAGAGCCTAGTTGTCTTAGCTCTTCGTTTGCTCCATCTATATTTTTTAAGATTTGAATCTTTCTACTCTCTAATATCTCTTTAAAATAGTTTAGTTCACTTGTTTGCACTTTTTCTTCCTAGTTTGTCCATTTAAAATTATTATCTTGTAGATTTTTTGTTTGCGACTCTGATGATTGTGAATTTGCCTGAAGAGG